>Ga0137297_10119_pt1 | contig 61953 bp, 45 predicted proteins | sample RamsorincwithD2O_FD_97191 | JGI IMG/M metagenome (GOLD analysis project Ga0137297, IMG submission 97191) | Mouse cecal microbial communities from Vienna, Austria - Mucin amended with D2O | ecosystem: Host-associated > Mammals > Digestive system > Large intestine > Cecum | place: Austria: Vienna...
AATTTTTCTATATGCTGTATAATAGTCTTAAGATAATTATTATGTACATTGCAATTTGTGGAATCAACAAAAAATCTATATTATGCAGTCTTTCCGCAGGAAAAATAGACTGACTTTTTCGATAAATGTCGAAAATTTAGGGAAATATATATTTTTTATTTGTTTCCGTTAACACGATTATTTCAACCATCCTCCTCAAAATTCCACTCTATTTCAACCCTCTTATCCTTATACACATAAATCCTCTTGATAAAAGTATCTACCGCTTCCTGCGTCAATTTCTCCATGTGGGAAAACCTTATAATCTGCCTCATATCCTCTTCCGTCTTCCGGAATTCCTCTCGAACCCCCTCAAGTTCATTAAACAATTCCTTTTCCCTGACTGATAATAACGCGTTCTGCTCCGTCATTTCTTCCGCCTTCTCCCTGTACGAAACGGCATCCATTTCTCCCAATGCATAACTTTCATACAGATCAGCTTTCTCCTGCGATAACAGTTCTCTCTGATTCCTGTTTTCAGCCAGTTCCTTTTCCAATTTCTCCATACAGGCTTTCTGAAAAGAGCGCAAGTTCTCCTTCTGCTTCCCGGCATCCCCACGCAGCATTAGTTCCTTAATCAGCATGGAAAGCACCAGTTCCTCAAGCATATCAGCAGAAAAATAGGTACAACAATCCGGTATCTGCAAAGTGGCATGCTTATAGCACTCAAATCTCCTGTGCTTATTCTTTCCCCGCAACGGTTTATAAGCCATTGTATAGCCACACCCGCCGCAGTAAAGCTTACCCACCAGCGGATTCTTCTCCATTTTCCTCTCCACAGAAACACCATTGTGAAAACTGCATACTTTTTCATAAACTTCTGCTGTGACAAGCGGCTCATGATGGTTCTCTATGGTCTTCCACTCCGTTTCAGATGTCTTTACCCCCGCTTTGCTTCCCACATATTTCCGTCTGGTTCTGCCGTAGGTCATCTCCCCCAGATAGAACCGGTTATTCAAAATTCGCCTAACAGCCTGCGTGCTCCATGCCCGGATCTTTCCGTCCTTATTCTTTCTATCCGGATACCTCATCTGCATCACGGTCGGTGTCTTTTTTTCATTCAGCATCCTCGCGATCTGTGTGCTGCTGTTTCCCGCATAAGCCAGTGAAAAGATATCCCTGACGACCTCAGCCTCGTCCGGATTTACTACAACCCCGTTTTTTATCTCACTGCTCTTCCCATATCCAAACGGCGCAGTTCCGAATGCAAACTCCCCATTTGCACATTTACTACTTATCGCCGCTTTTACTTTTACGGATATATCCTTGCTGTATAAGTCATACAATAACGTCTGAAAAGCCGTATCGATCGGCGCTGTACTTCCTCGATGCTCCTTGCTGTCATAATGGTCGTTAATTGCAATAAACCGCACTCCCAAAAATGGAAATATCTGATTCATATATGTCCCAAGTTCAATATAATCCCTTGAAAACCGGGACATATCTTTTACGACAATACATCCTATCCTGCCCGCCTTTCCTTCTTCAAGCATTCTCTGCATCCCCGGTCTCTTCATATCAGTCCCCGAAAACCCGTCATCACAAAATTCTGCTCTTTCCATCTTCCGCAGTTCTTCATGACAATCTATGTATTCCGTGATAAGCATTCTCTGGCTGCTGATGCTGTTGCTCTCATCTCTATCATCTGCATCTTCCATCGACAATCTAAGATATATTGCAACCCTATTCATACCTGCACCTCATGTCTTTCCAGGCACAAACATCCTATGAAAAGTATGGTGCAAGTAGAGAATGCACACACGCAGGCGAGCTGCGTGGCGCGTATACGCTCAGCGCAGCGAGTGCGCAGAGCTATTGCCATAGATGTTCTATTCATGCTTAAGCACCTCCCGCAGCAACTCATCAGTATGCCCCCATGAAATTTCCACTCTCTTTCCCGGATACACATAAATTCTGTCAATCAGCGCTTCCACCATTTCCTTCGTCAGTTCTTTTCCGCTCCTCATATGCAGAATTGCCCGAACCATAGCGGGCACCTTTTCAGCCAGAATACCGGCCTTTTTCATTTCATCCTCCACCTGAGCAAGCTGTCTGTCCAGATCCCGTCTCCTGTCTTCCTGCTGCATTTTATATGCTACATATTCCTTTTGCGATATCTCCCCTTCCTTATATTGCACATATTTAAGCCCTTCTTTTTCTCTGATCATCTCGATATTTCTGCGAATCTTTTTGTTCCTGTTCTCCAGTTCTTTCTTTTTATCAGACAGCTTCTTTTCCACAGATTCAATATATTTCTTAGGCTTTTTCAGATACACTGCAAATTGAACTCTGAACAACTGCATCAATATATCCACCAACGGTTCTTTGAGGATACGGTTTGTCTCCGGACATATATCCACTTTTGTCTGTCCGCTGTTTAAACAAAAGTAACCGTCAATCCTCTGCTTCCGATTACCCTGATATGTTTTGATTTGGCTGTAGCGTGTCATTTTCCTTCCGCAGATGCCGCAGTACATCACCTCATCAAATATATTTTCGGAAATGGCACATTCTTTTGCCGGGTGATTACGAAGCCTGCTCTTCTCATGGATTTTCTGTAGTGTCTCTCTTGCCTGCTCAAACACCCCGACATCTACTAACGGTTCATGGGCATTATCCTTTATGCACCACTCATCTTCCGGCTTATGAACGCGATTACTCTCATCTCTCGCCGTGATCGATGTCTTTCCCTGCACCAATCTACCCACATATGTCTCACTTTTTACAATGCGTTCCACCGCTGATCTGTCCCAACCCCTGTAGTTTTCTCCCTCTCTTTCGGAGAAAAAAACTTCCCCTGTCTGCCTGTATATTGTCGGAGAATTTATTCTTCTTCCGTTCAGATCGTCAGCCACCGCGCTGCAGCTCGCAGTTTCGATAAACCGTTCAAAAATATATTTCACGATATCCGCTGTATTTTCATCCGGCTTAAGCTTCCGCACCTTTTTCTCATATTCTGCCAAATATCCGTAAGGCGCCGGTCCGCCCACATATCCCCCGGCCTGACGAATCTGTTTCAAACTTTGCTTCCGTTTGAGGGATGCATCTTTTGCGTACATATCATTAATCAGGTTTTTGATCTCTACAGCCATCTGCTTTTTCTCATTTCCGTCCATGCCCGTATCAAACCTGTCAGAAACGGCTATGAATCTCACGCCGAGAAAAGGAAATATCTTTTCAATGTAATTACCCGCTTCAAGATAATTTCTGCCAAATCGCGACAGATCTTTTACCACGATACAATTGATCTCCCCAAGACGGATATCCTGCATAAGCCGCCCGAACTCATCACGCTTGAAATTGCTTCCTGTCTTTCCAAGATCAATATACCGGTCAACAATCTCTATCTGCTCAGCCTGCTTCTTGTTGAGCTCTTCTATATATTTCTCTGCGATCTTCACCTGCATCTCTACAGATTCATTTTTCACTTTATCCTGATCGGAAGAAAGCCTTGCATAGATCCCTGCCTTATAACGAGATACCTGCTGCTTACTACTTATAGCAGCGCGCGCCGCTATCCTTTTGGAAACTCTCGCCATCTTTACGCCCTCCTTTCTGCCATCTGGATATTCTGGTCTTTCTCCAATATCCTCCGGTTAAAATCGGACATCATTTTGAATTTATCTGTAAACCGGAATTCAATCTCAATTTTCCTTCCTTCATACACTTTGATCTGTTTTACCATACTGCTCAATGTATACCGGTCTATTTCCTTCAATTCCACACATTCTTCAAAAGATTTCAGACGTTCTGCCGAGAGAACTCCCTTTTCAAGTATCTCTCTGATGAATTGATTCTGCCCTTTTATAGCTTTTTCCAGCTCCTCCTCTTTCCGACAGAAGCTTTTATATAAATGTTCAAATTCTTCTTTGTCAATAATTCCTTTTTTCAAATCCTCACATAATCCTGCGCAGAGATGATGATATTTGTCCTTCTCTTTTTTTAAACGCTCCGTCTCTTTATCGTATTGATCGATCGTTTCATAATTCCTTTCATTCTCTCCCACGCGTTCAAATTTTTCTTTTTCTTCTAAAAAAGCATTGGCAAACTGCCGGATACTGTTTTCCACGGTCTCCCACAGCTCACTTTCTGCTATGCTGTGTCTGCTGCATCCGTCCCCACGGTTCTTTGTAGAACAGATGTAATAAATGTTTTCTTTCTCTTTATAACGGTTGACGCGGCGTATCATCTGCTCTCCGCAGTCGCCACAAAACAGAAGTCCCACAAAAGGACTTGATTTTCCCGTTTTCGGACTTTTCCTACCGTCTGCTTTCAACAATTGCTGCACAATCTCAAAATCATCCTCCGAAATAAGCGGTTCATGGGTATTTTCCACCTTTACCCATTCCTCTTTCGGTCTCATCTGCATTTTTTTTACTTTATAATTGACTCTCTCCCTTTTCCCCTGCAGCAGATGTCCAAGGTATACTTCATTCGTCAATATTCTTTTTACTGTCACGCTGCTCCATCCGGAACTCCCCGCTCCGCAATAGCCCCCATAAAAACGCAAGCCGAGCGATATTTTATATTCCCTCGGGGACAGTATTCCAAGCTCATTCAATTTTTCCGCTATTGCAGTTGTCGCCATCCCCTCTATCTTCCATTTAAAAATTTTACGAACAATTCCTGCTGCATACTCATCTGGCACGAGCTGATTCCGTTTCTCCTCGCTTTTTTTATAACCATATACGACAAAAGAAGCTATACATTCCCCGTTCCGGCGTTTCACTTCCAACTGGCTTTTTACTTTTGTGGAGATATCTCTGCAGTATGAATCATTAATAAAATTTTTTACAGGCAGAATGATCGATGTCTCGCTCATATCAGCCGAATTACTGTCATAATGATCCGTCAAAGCAATGAAACGTACACCAAGCGTCGGAAAGACTTTCTGTATGTATCTTCCCGCCTCAATATAATCACGCCCAAACCGTGACAGATCCTTTACAATCACACAGTTTACCCTGCCTGCCTCAATATCAGCTAACATTCTTTTAAATTCTGGTCTCTCGAAATTGCTCCCCGAAAAGCCGTCGTCAACATAGATATCGTACAGCTCCATGTCCGACTGCTCCATAATGAAAGCTCTGATTAACTCTCTCTGGCTTCCGATGCTGTTGCTCTCAGATTTGACCACGCCGGTTTTACCGGCTTTACTATCTTTATCTTCATCATCCCGTGAAAGACGCAGATACATGGCCGTTAGAAAATGTTTTTTCTTCAATGATATCACTCCCGACTTATTTTAGATTAGTTAGCAAGAATGCCTCTCATCTAATCAAAATGAAAAGTCAGGATTTCTACTGATTTGTCCTGACTTTAGATTAACATATTTTTACTATATTCACAAGTAAATCTTCATTTTTCTTCCAGTTTAAATATGTACCTCTGTAAGTCTTTTTAAATACTCTCCCATCCTATCGTCCAACGTCGGCCCTTCCTTTTGGAACCGGACCTTCACTATATAATCTCCAAATCGATTTACATAGATGTTGTTTGTCTGCTCAGCAAAAGAGGCAAGTTTTGCAACAACGGATTTCTTCGTATCAATCACAATATCCCTTAAATCCGTCAGTTCATTTATGTCCACTTCCCTGATATCCACCGCTTCCATCTCTTCCAGTATTTCCTTTGTCAGTTTCATTCCTTATTCTCCAGTACGCTTTCTATATTTTATTTTTCAACCGGTTTGTCCTATCACCAAAATATCAGCGTGATAAAATATTTTATAACAGTGCCCTCCCCGAGAGAAGGACACTGCAAATTTTTTAATCATAGATCATATTTTATCTCTAACCCCTGATCTACCCGGGAATCATCCAAACCATTTCAGGTAAAATGTCATAGCCTGCCGGCTCTATCATTCCAGAATAGCTGTCTCTCACATGGAGGCAGAAGTATCATTATTTCGGCAAAAGATCATGGCAGACAGTCTGCACCACACAGACTGTTTTGATCCGTACTGGTCGCTCCCTGCGATTGCAGATCATGGCGGTACTTTTCCTGCTGCTCCCTCCTGTCGGAACGTATTCGGATGACTGATATGCAGTTTTCAAGGTACAAAATCGGATAAATCACTGCTGCATCTTGTCAGCCTAAAAAGCACATAAGCCACTCCGCCTGCTATCAACTGCGATGCTTTTTTTATGCGCTTTATAAGGATTACAAAATATATATGTAAGAATAATCAAGAAACATTTTTACTGTATCATTTAAATCTTTTTATCGCTTCCAAAACCTCCAACGATACTTCCTGCACAATATCTTCCACGGGAATATAACTCGGATTTAGTATCTTCTCCCTCAAAGAAACACCAATAAAATAAATGATGTACCCCTGATAATATTCCAGTATCCGGCACTTTGCACTGTTTTCTCCATGCAGCGCTTCTGTAATGACATATGCCGGCAGTAATTCCCTGTCTTTACTGTTTTCTTTCTTCTCCAAGTTTTCCCCTCATCTCTTTAATTGCTCGTTTTTTATAGGAACGCACTGTCTCATAATTCATATCAAGAGTATCTGCCACTTCAGCCAGTGACTGGCCTGCAATGACGTTCAACAGAAGAATATCTCTCTTATTCTTTTTTATTCCATATAAGGCTTTCACGATCTCCTCGTCATTTAATACAATCAGATAATTTCCGGCATACAATTTAAAAGTTTCCGGCACCATTTCCTCATATCCATCAGATAATTTCTCCACATCATCTATAGAAACTACATCATATCTTCTGCAGTATCTGATATAATTCCGGATCTGATTTTTTACTCTTCTTCGAATAATCAGCCTGACATAAGCATCAAACCTGTGCTCCATGTTTTCCTTCTCTTCGAGCCTTAATAATTCTTTATTTACCATATTCTTTCCTCTCTCAAAATCAGAAATGGTCTTGAATTATCCTTACATATATACATATCCCCACAGGCATTGCATATGGGGACAAAATCTGACAATTTTTAAATATTTTTTAATTCACATGCAGATCATTGACTTATCTTCTGACAGTTGTTAAAATTAAGTTGGATAAATTACAAAGCATACTCATTAAATGTTTAGACTGCTATCAATCTGTAATTCCTCGAAGTTACAGATTATGTGGCAGTTTTTTATTTTTCTGCCGGATATATCCATCCGATACTTACATGCTCAGGCGGTAACGCCCGTATGGGTTTTAAACAGGCTGCCTAAGCAGCCTAAAACCCGCAAATCCCCTTCGGGCGATTTGCAGAAGAATAACAAGCACTGCCTGTGTTCCCACACAGGCTCCGATTCCGCAGGAATCGGGCTTGCAGGGGGATATCCCCCTGGCCCCCTTTTCCACCGCAACGCTGTTTCTTTTTCTGACAAAATTGAGGGACAATACAATGAAAAACCGTAATCGAAAAAATGAATTGAAAATCTTCCTAAGCGATGATGAAAAATACATATTAGAGCAGAAATGGAAGCTGTCCGGCACGAAAAGCAGATCCGCTTTTATCCGCCATCTTATCCTGTATGGGTATGTTTATGATGTGGATTATTCCGATCTTCGAGAATACAATACAAGCCTCGCCCGCATCGGAAATACTTTAAATCAGATCGCCAAACGGGCTAACACAACAGGAAATATTTATGGTGACGATATCAAAGAAGTTAAGGAGCTTATGAATAAAATATGGCATACACAAAAATCCATGCTGTCACGGCAACCGTCCATAAAGCAGTAGCTTATATCTGCAATCCGGATAAAACCGATCAGAATATTTTAATTTCTTCCTTTGGCTGCAGTCCCGAAACGGCAGCCTATGACTTTAAATTTGCCCTCTCAAAAACGAGGCAGTCTGATCCGAATAAAGCGTACCATCTCATACAGGCTTTCTTCCCAGGAGAAGTGTCTTACAACGAGGCTCATCAGGTCGGTGTGGAACTTGCGGACAGGCTGCTTGAGGGAAAATATTCTTACATTGTATCCACGCATATTGATAAAAACCATCTTCATAACCACATCATCTTTTGTGCCGCCGATAACATCGAGCACAAAAAATATCACGATTGTCGACGGACATATTATCATATCCGCCGCCTCAGTGATGAGCTATGTGCAGAGCACAATCTATCTGTAATACAGCCGGGAAATAAGCGCGGACGAAAATATAATGAATGGCAGGCCGAAAAGTCCGGCTCCTCCATCAAATCTATTCTCTGCGGAGATATCGATGCCGCAATAAAATCCGCCTCTTCCTATGATGCATTTCTTCTTTTGATGCGGACAAAAGGATATGAGGTAAAAGGACAGCAGTTAGAAGCAGATACTCCTAAATATATTGCCTTCCGCCCTGCCGGGCATGAACGCTTTATCCGGGGCAGTGCCAGGTCTCTGGGAACAGAATATACCAGAGAACGTATCAAAGAGCGTATTGACACAAAACTGTTGAGTGCCCCTGTGAAAAATGCCGCACCTTCTGGCAGAAAGAGCTCCATACTTCGCGAGGATTCTGCCCGAAAATTGTTGGATACTTCTGCTGATAAATTTAAAGAAAATTCCCATCTGAAAAAGTGGGCAGACATGCAGAACCTTAAAATTGCTGCCAGTATCTACAGTGAAGCTGGCTCTGTTTCAGAACTTGAAAAACAGATCCGTGTAAAATCTGCTGATGTTAAAAACACCCGGCAGAAGTTACGAGATATTGAGCACAGGCTAAAAAAAATGGGGGAAATCATAAAATATACAGAGCAGTATCAAGCCAACCATATTTACCAGATCCGTTATCAAAAATCAAAAGATAAGGATCGCTATTTCACACAGCATGAAACAGAACTTCTGCTCCACGATGGGGCGGAAAATATGCTAAGACAATGGGGATTATTCCCTAAAAACATTGACCTTTCCAAACTGCAGAGTGAGCATAAAGCGCTTATTTCACAAAGGGAAGCTTTACGGAAACAATTTAAATCCTTAAAACAGGAGGCCGATACATTACAAAATAAGCAGAATAGTTTCATTCAATATTTTAATAAATCGCTAATTCCCAATAAGCAAACTATTCCTGAATTATGAGCCTGTTAATAGCCTTTGGAAAGCCTGTCCGGCGGACAGGTAGAATACTTGTGTCCTTATATGGGGTTTTATTGTTTTATTTTTATGATTTTCCAAATCAATAACATATCATTTCTGAATATCATCAATTTCTCCTCTACTGCGTCGTAGTTTCAAATATTCAGTCACCAGCAAAACCATACTAAAAATAAACATCACTATACATATAAATACCATAAATATATTCTGCTCTCTTGCGAGCTGAAATCCTCGATGATAAGAAAGATATTCCTCACCATTAAGTTCTAGCTGATAAATATATCTCTGTTTTTCATCTTCTTGAAATATTGTTAAATGTAATTCATCCCCATATTCAGCCTCTCTCACAAATCTCTTTTTATTAAAAGCTGAGGAACCGCTTACATAATGCGAAACCTGATATGTTTCCCCATTAGTCAAAGTAATTGTCATTACTCTATATCCTTCGGTTATTGATTCAAAATATCCTGTTTTTTCAATCTTTGTCTTATTTTTAGGATCGTCTTTTATAGCATAATTTACGCTCCAAATTATCCCCAAAATAGTGGCGCCTACCACTAAGTATACGGCTGCTAAGGCATGTATGTTTTCACTTTTTGTCAACCAGCAAATTTCTGTTTTCACCTTTTTAATCCAATTACTTTTCATCCCTTATTTCTCCCTGTATAATCTCATTTTTTTTAAGTAGAAACATTGCTATATTTTCAATGCTGGTGATAGAGATGAGGTGAATTAAACTCAAAACTACCACCAGCAAAAATTTAAATTCCTAATTTTATAAAATCAACACATATTATGGATTTTTATAAATATCAAATGTCTTCGTCTTATCTTTAAATATATTATATATTCCTAAACTACCTCCTGATATGGCAGTAGAAAGAGAATTGGCGCCTGTTGGATTTTTTATACCACTTGACATCATACTCGAACCAGTTCCATATACACACGCCCAAACGGTATCTATTGCTATTTCCTGCCCGGAATGTTCAGCTTCTCCATTCCTCACTTCAAGGATATCTCCCATAGCTGAACTTATCGCACTTCCTATTCCCGCCGCGGCATGAGGATCAAAACCATCAATTCCAGTAAGGAGATTCGCTATGCTTCCCCCCAATGCGGCACCCCCGTACATATCAGGAGAAGGTTTTTTATCTGTATAACTCATAGTAATAATATCAGCAATAGCCTGCGATCCCATTCCCCATGCAGCTCCTACAGGATTTATCGCTATGCTAACTCCTATATTCTCTCCAACTGAAGCATAGTGAACCACATCCGCGCCAACATTGCGCCAGTCAATTCCTTCTTCCTCATCAGTCACTTCAACAATAATACCATATGTGGCTCCCACTATACCACCTGCAACATTTCCCGCTGCTGCACCAGTCAACAATACTCCCGCATAGCCCGCAATAATAATTCCCATTTCTCCATCCGGGTCAAAGTAATTAATCGGATCACCATAGCAGTACTGATACCAATTTCCGCCGTCCTTAATCGGATCTATTGCAAGCCAGGTACGGTTATTCGCATCGTAGAACCTCGCCTCCGCAAAATAAATATCCAGCGTCGTATCGTAGATATGGCCGGTAAAGGTTGCAAAAACATAGTTCCCGTGGTCGTTGTTTAACAGCTTGTTCGGGCTTTCCGGCATTCCCCACGCATCGTAGGTCAGCTCCGCAAAACTCTGGCCGTTTGCCTTCGTGTAATACCGGGTATTTCCCATCACATCCTCATGGACATACAGGATTCTCTCCCAGTCCCCCTTATCTGTGAACTGAAGGATCCTCTCGCTCCCCGCATACACATGTTTCTGCTCATACTCCAGCTGTCCGTTCCCTTCCGCGAATACCATCAGGTCATCGTTCTCAAAGCTGGTATAGTCGATCACATAATCACGGGTATAAACCTTTCCGGCATGGGTGGTCTGGGTATTATTAACACGCAGGCCTAATCCGTTATAAGTGTAAGCGGACTTGTCTCCCTTCCAGTTTGTCCCTTCCACCATGCGGTTTGTCTCGTCATAGAGATAACTCCTGCTCTCCTTCTTTCCGGTCTCCTCTACACGGTTGCCGCGCTTGTCATAGGTATAAGTATAAGATTCACTGCCCTCCTTTTTCTTTGTCAGCTGGTTTAACTCGTTATACTGATAGTCTACTACTTTGTTCTTCGTCTTTTCAAGTACCAGATTCCCCAAAGTATCATAAGTATAAGTAGTTGTTGTCCCGGCGGTATTGCTGCTTGTCATACGGTTCAGGCTGTCGTAACCGCATTTATGGGTTCCCTTGCCCGCCTTGTTCGCCTCTTTATCCGCACTGTCCTCCGTCCCCGGATTATCCGGTTTATCCGGTTTATTTGGATTATCAGGTTTTTCTCCCTTTTCACCTCTGTTTAGTCCCGGAGGCATATGTCCGCCCGGATTGACGATATTGCCGTCTTCATCCTCCGTCTGTCCCGGAGGCACCTGTCCGCTGCCGTCACCGTTTCCTTCAATAGAAGCATCCTCCTTTATCGTATTGAGGAGCTGCATATTGATCTCCTGTATAGTTTCCGCCTGATTTTTTAATACCACGCCTGCCGCGCTGTCCGCCGCTGGATCGGGAAGTGCGGGCCTGTTTACAATGGATGCTGTGGTGCTTAGCTGTTCCGTATCCACGGATGGAATTTCTACTGCCGGTGCTTCCGCAGAGACAGTGCTGCTATTATTTCCGCTGTTGCCATTCCCATTCCCGTTGTTCCCGGAATTTCCGTTTCCATTGCCACTTCCACTCTGGCCGTGGTTATACTGCATCTCGCTCAGGCGGTTTCCTTCCGCATCCCAGTCATACGTGGTCTTATACAGCTTTTTCCCGCCGATGTTGTATTCATCCATCTCGATGATCCGGTCGCACTCATCGTAGAAATAGTACGCTGTCTCATAGTTTGGGTATTCCTTGAAGGTCTTGTTGCCGTTGCCGTCGTAGGCGAACTTTGTGATTCCGCCGTCAAAGTCCTTCATCTCCACGATCTGGTTTTCTTTATCGTAATAATAATCCACCTGTGTCCCGTCCGGGTAGCCCTGCACGGTCTTATTGCCTACATTGTCCCAGCCGTATGCCGTCTTCCTGCCGTTATGGTCTGTCACCTCCGTCACACGGTTTAAAAGGTCCCTGCCGATGGAAGTCTTCCCGTTCCAGTCCTCCATTTCGATCAGTTCCCCGGTGCCGTTATAGAGGTAGGAAGCGGATTTCGCGTCATTATAGTTGATATTGCTCACCAGATTCACAGGGCTGTATTTATACTCTGTCACGTATCCGTCCTCATCGGTCTTCCGGATCAGGTTGCCATTACCATCATAGACAAAGGTCTTCCCGTCCCCCTTAGCATTGACTTCCGTTTTGACAAGTCCCCTGTAGTCGTAGGTGTATAACGTCTCCTGATATTCATCCACCTCATGGACCGTATCCACCCGGTGCATCCGGATCCTGATCAGATGGTTCATGGAATCATAGATAAACTCGCTGCTGGTTCCTGCGGCGTCCGTCGTCTTCACGATATTGCCGTTGCCGTCCAGTGTATATTTCGTGGTGTTCCCGTTCCGGTCCGTCACCGCCGTGATCCTGCCGTTTTTATCATAGGTAAAGGATTTCTTATTTCCCTTCGGATCTGTCTCGCTGGTGACGCGGTTTAAAGCATCGTAGGTATAAGTGTAGGTCTCCCCGTTCCGGTTCGTCACACTGATGCGGTTGTCGTTGGCATCATAGGTGTAAGTCTCCGTAAAACCGAGGCCGTCCGTATACTTTTTCAGGTTTCCTTTCGCATCATACTCATACTTCCGTTTCACCCCGTTCTCATCCGTCACGGCACTGACGCGGTCCATGGGATCGTATTCAAAATATTTATAGTGCCCATAGGCGTCTTTGATGCCCGCAACCCTTCCTTTGGCATCATACCCATACTCTGTTACTGCGCCGTCCTCGTTGACTGCTTTGGTGATACGTCCCAGTGCATCATAAGTAAGCGAAATGCTGCCGCCTTCTTCATTGACGGAAGATACCATGCGGTTTAAGGCGTCATACTCTGCACTGCGGCTGTTTCCTCTGGGATCCGTCACTTTAATAAGATTGCCATTCTCATCATAGGCATAGAGGGTGGTATATCCTTCCCCGTCCGTATAGGAAACGAGCTGGTCATTTAAATCATAAACATACTGCTCTGTCCCGCCGTCCGGGTTCGCTACAGCCGTCACGTTCCCGTTGGCATCATAGGTATATCCCGTCCGGCTGCCATTCGCATCCATGACGGATACCGGGCGGTTGTTTTTATCATACCCATAGGTCAGGGTATACCCTTCCGCATCCACAATCCGGACCAGGTTGTCGTTCTTATCGTAACTATAGCTGACAACGCCCTCCATCGCATCCGTCATGCTCGCCACCTGGCCGGTGGGTGTATAGGTGTACGTGGTGATGCCGCCCATGGGATCTTTCTCCGTCAGGAGCAGGTTGTTTTTATCATAGGTGTAAGTATATGTCTTGCCCCGCTCGTTGGTTATGCTGAGTACATTTCCGTTTTCATCATACGCATACTTTATATAAGTATTGTCTTCGTTATAACGCTTTATGACACGCCCCATTGCATCATACTCATAGCGCACCTTATGGGTGTTTCCTTTCCCGGCCAGTTCGTTTGCCGCCGTGGTCGTCTGTCCAGCCGCGTCATAAACCGTGGAAGTTTTTCCGCCCATCGCGTTGGTGATGGATACCACCTGTCCCAGGGCGTCATATTCGTATACCGTGGAGCCGCCCAGAGCGTCCGTGATCTTTGTCAGGCGGTTATTTTTATCATAGGTATAGCTGGTGGTATTACCCCTGCGGTCGGTAACGCTGGTGCAGTTCCCGTTCTCATCATAGGTGTAGCTTTCACTGTTCCCCAGTGCGTCCGTCGCTATTGTCCTGTTATCCGTCTCATCATAGGCGCTGGTGTAAGTTCCTCCGGCAGGCATGGTGATACTGGTCATGTTGCCGGCCTCATCATACGCAAAGGAGATAATGCCGCCTTCTGCATCCGTTACGGAAGAAAGGCGGTTTAATTTATCGTAAGTGTAGACCGTCTTATTTTTCCGGGCATCAGTTATGGAAGTGACATTGTTGTTTCCGTCATAGGTATAGGCTGTTACGCTGCCCTTCTGGTTTGACACTGCTGCCAGCTGCCCGCCTGCAGTATATGTATAGGAGATAACGCCGCCCTCCGGATCCGTAACGGAAATCAGGCAATTCATTTTGTCATAGGTATAAGCTGTCGTATTGCCCCGCTCGTCTGTAATGGAAAGTACGTTGCCGTTGGCATCGTAAGCATAGCTCCGGCTTGTCCCATCCGGATTGATTTGCCTTATGATTCTGCCGAGGCCGTCATACTCATAGTTTGTGGTCTGTCCGAGACCATCCGCCGCACTGACGGCATTGCCGTCCGCATCGTAGGAGATGTTTTCCTTCGCCCCGTTGGCATCCCGCATGCTGATAAGCCGCCCCAGCGCATCGTATTTGAAAAGGGTGGTGCCGCCCTCTGGGAAGACGCTCTTTGTCAGCTTATTTTCCGCATCGTAAGTATAGGCTGTCGTATTCCCCCTTGCATCCGTCACGGAGACAAGATTGCCGTTTGCGTCGTAGCTGTAAGAGACTGCGTTTCCTTTCGCGTCAGTCTCCTTTACGATACGCCCCATCGCATCGCGCTCATAGGATGTCTTCATCCCCCGCTCGTTTGTCTCACTGACTGACAGGTCCATGGAATCATAGCTTGTAGAGAATGAATTCCCATAGGGATCTGTCTCCGCCGTCAGGTTACCGTTCGCGTCATAACTGAAAGATGTGGTATTGCCGTTGCCGTCTGTCCGGCTTGTCATCCGTCCCAGGGCGTCATAGGTGTAAGAGATTTTATGCCCGTCCGCATCCGTCTCCGAGGTACGGTTTCCCTGTCCGTCGTAAGTGTAGACAGTCTCCGCCCCGGTTGGATCAGTCATGCCGGTCAGGTCATTAACCGCATTGTAGGTATACAGGGTTTTGTTCCCCTGCCAGTCGGTAACCGCCGTCTCGTAACCGTTGCCATTATATTCCGTTGTCTTTTTATTCCCCAGTGGATCTGTCTCCGCTATCAGTTTCCCTGCCTCGGAATACTCATAAGAGTAGCTGTTTCCCAGAGGGCTTGTCTGTTTCGTGAGATATCCCTTTTCGTTATATTCATAAGTCGTCGTATTTCCAAGAGGATCTGTCTCTGTCAGGATATTACCCATCCCGTCACAGGTATAAGTGGTCGTATTTCCCAAAGCGTCTGTGCTGGTAGCGAGATACCCTCTGTCATCATAGGTATATGTTCTTTCACCTTTCTGGGGATCTACGCTCTTTATCAGATTGCCATTCCCATCATAAGAAAGGCTGACAGCAATTCCATCCCTCTGTATCAGAGAAGATAACTGCATCCGCCCATTATACGCATAACGTTCCACCGTTCCGTCAGGATAAGTGATGCTTTCCACGTTTTGGGTATCCCCAACATAGGTATAAGCCGTCGTATTCCCATTTTTGTCTGTTTCAGAAATCTTTCTGCTCAGATCATCATAAGCATAGTATTCCGTTCCCGCATTATCCGTGCTGGATATAATGCGTTCTTTATCATCATATGTAATGGATACCTCTTTTCCGCCTTCTTCATAATAAGAATTTGTCTTACTGCCACTATCATAGGTAAATGTTATTAATCCACGATCTGGTATCTTCTGTGTGGATACCCGGTAATAATCATCATAAGTATTTTCAAGTACAATCTCACCATTCAAGTTAGTTGCTGTCAACATGTTGTGGTTTTCATCATAAGTATACATCATACTGTCGCCGTCAGGGTTGATTACCTTGTTCAGATCTGATCCTGAATACTCATAGATCACTTTCCGTCCTGAATCATCCTTTACAGAAACCAGATGACCACCGCTGTAAGAAAAATACAAACTTCCCGTCTTTGTTGTAACCTTTGATGGTTTTCCATTCGAATTTTCGATATTGATTACCGTCCCATCTGGATAAGATACCTTTGATGCGGTGCCATCACCGTTGAACCATACCTGTTTTCCTCCCGTACTGGAGAGCAGAAAACCGTCACCGTTTTTATGAAGGGAATACTCATTCCCGTCGGATGCTGTATAGCTTCCATCATAATCCAGAGCAAACTCAACTACACCACCTTCTGGGAAAAATACTCTTACATCACTGCTGAGGATGTCGGCAAAATAAGAATAAGTATGAGTCCAGCCGTTACCAAGTCCAAAATCATCCCTTTTCCTAAGACTTGACGCATAAGTACGAGTAAAATCGAGAGGCTCCTTTCCTTCTATCAGCATATCTCGGTAGCTCCAAAGCAGGTTTCCGTTTAATAAATCTACCGGATCGCCCTCCATCTTCTTAGGTACAGTAGAAAAACCTGTAACATATCCTTCCTGCTCTTGTGCTATCAGTCTATTTATATCTTCCTGTGACAATTCCCCGCCAGATCCTGAACCTGAGCCCGAAATTGTAAATGGTATCTTTCTTACCAAAATAGGATCAAGTGGTGGTATGAAAAACATTGGTGTAATACGTATTTCATAGTCGCCTGGCTGCGCAAGAATCGGCTCCATTGAATCATTTGGTATATACGTACCATTCCAAACCAAAAAATTATGTATAATGTTTTCTGAGTCAGCTGGAAGATCATATGTAACAATTCCATAATCCGGTTCCGTCAAAAGTAACTCTTCTGGATATGTTTCCACCACTTCACCTTCCGTAAACCTGTCTCCTTCAAAATCTTGTATTTCCGCATCCTTCAGTGTTTCAGACTCTTCTCCTGTTTTTTCTTCTGTTTCAAAATCGATATCTGCTATATTTTCTTCCTGGATTTCAACGTCATTTCCTGATACTGCCTTTTCCGCAAGAACTGCTTCTGAATCTTCCAAAATCTTTTCAATATCTTCCGTAGAATCCATTTGATTATCAGATATATCTTTCTCTGCTTCAGATTCTTTTCGATCATCAAATATATCTTCCTTTGTTTCAGGTTCCACATTTTCCTGAATTTCCATTGGATTGCCAATATCATTCCCTGAAATCGCATTCTGTTCTGTTGCTGTCTCATAACTTTCAGGAATATCAGCCAAACTACTGAAGCCATAAGTACTATAAAATTGCTCTAAAGAATTGTATGCAAAATCCTCTCCTGTCAGAGACACTCCTTCTACAATTGATAATTGTTTATAATTTTCCTTCTGTTGAGCAATATATTTCAATTCTTTCTTTATATCTTTAATCGATAACCCAGTTGATGTGTATGTGTTATTTCTCTTTACCCTATTTCCATCAAATGTAGCGCCATATATTGTCCCTATGCAAATAAAATCTTCAAAAGTGCTCTCGTCTGGAGCACCAACTATGCCACCTGGCCATTCTATTTTTTTATACAACTCAACTTTTACTTTAGAATTACATCCAAGTGAGTATTCTATAAAAGCAATTTCCCCAATCAAATAATCTGAACTTCCTTTTTCTAGCTCCTGCGTTTGATTATTAAAATTACTTAACAATTTATTATTTCTACTTATAGAATATAACTTGTTGTAATCATAGTCCTTTAACTTTGCCATATCCTGTGTCGGACCTGCCGCATTCACTTCCATATGTGGGATAGACGTCATGGTCACAACTGCTGCAAGCAACCCTGCCACTACTTTTTTCCAGTTTCGCCTCTTCATTTCAAGTCACCTCCGTATAAAAACATACTTTTCATTTTTCTTCTCTTTCGTATGCTCCTTTCCCATAAGAAATTTTACTTTTCCTATGTTTTGATAAATACGATAGCAAGACAAAAAAATTTTTTCAACATGTTGACCCTTAACGGTAAATTTTGACCGCAAATGGTTGGTTTTCAAAGTTGACATGGCATAAATTCCTTTATTTTTTATTAATAAGCACACAAAAAGGCATCCTGTAGATTCTTCCGACAGAATGCCTTATAAACTTATTTTTTATATCTCCTACAATATTTCCTCTTACCACAGCGGATTGATTTCAAAATGATTTACACACAGCACAGTCCCGACTCCGGAAATCCCCGTCATCCATGCCGGATTATACTTCTCCCTTGCGGACACCTCCCCCCGTTCCAACCTCTTCAAAATCCGCTCCTCAATCTCCCTGTACTCCCTCCCCAGTTCCGAATCCGCCTCCGACCGCAGATACTCTCCAAGCGCCAGATAATTTCCCGTCAGCCCATGGCACAGGCAAAGTTCCTCCGGTTCCATCTCTTCCAGAAAAATTTGCTTGCAGCGATCTATGTCACGTTTCACTATCCCTGAATTATCCGGAAATCCACACTGTTTCAGTCTCAGTCTAGACAACAGAATCCCTGCCGCACCATGGCACCATGCGTTGTTGCAAAACCGCAGCCCCTGCGGATGTCGCAGATCCTTCCAGTTTCCTCTTTCATACAGACTGTCCTCATACGCCAACAGCTCTTTGATTCTGTCCGCATACCGCATATCCCCTGTCAGTTCAAGAAGACAGCTGAACGCAAGTATCAGCCCGCTGTTTCCATGCGCTATCCCGGCAAGCGGCTCCACCCCTTCCAGCAGGCGCCATCCTGCCCCGATTTCCATGGCATCACAATTTTTCCAGATCTTTTCTCCCATCTGCATCGCCGTTTTCAGGTAACACTTCTCTCCGGATACTCTGAAAAGTTTTGTAAATACTGTTACTGCCCCAGCAAGCCCAGAAAGATAATCCATGGATGTTTCCGTCTCCCACATGTTTTCCACGATCTCCCCGTGCCACTTTGCCAAAGTCAGAAACCGCTCTTCTCCGGTAGCCTCATAGAGCAGAAGATATGTAAAAACAACAGAACCTTCCCCGACAAAGCTGCCCGTATGCATGGATTCTCTGCTATGCATTCCCGACGCCGTTTCTTCCGTGTAACGAAATAATTTATTGACAGCCACCTCATAAATATGGCAATACCTCTTCGACGGATATTTCCCCGCCGCCATAGCCAGAAATACCGCTATGCCGCCGATTCCTTCATACAGGAAGATCCCGGACGGAGCAATCCGGAAATTTCCACTCTCTCCCACCTGCGGACCATAAAATCCCACATCCCCACTGTCAGTTACAAGCGCCATATCGCACACCTGATTGACTATCCTTCGGACCTGCCTCTCTATCCGCTCTTCCCGGATTTTGTCTCCGCATACAGCATCAGAAATATTCTCTTTCCTGCGAACAAACTTTCTCTTTTCCAGTATCCCAAGGGACAATGCAATCAGGGACAGCTGCCTCTTCAGATCATCTTCCCCGAATCCTTTCAGCTTTTCCCTCCATCTACGAAAATCTCCTTCCTGATAGAATACGGGGATATCCATCTGGTATAGTGCATCCCTCTCCTGCCTTGCCAGCTCCTCATCCTTTTGATTTTTATTCAGGACATGCAGAAACAGCTTGCGCCTCTCGCTGTCTTCCAGAAATTCCGGGTAAAAGGAAGTCTGTGAATACATCTGATATTGCTGTGTATGACGTATCAGGTATCTGCTCCCCTCGGAAAACAAAAGCCTGCATTCCTCTGTAAACCGCTCTCTTTCCTGTAGGAAAAACCTATAGGCATGTTCAAACCCCTGACAAATCTCCTCCGCATAAGCTGACGGATCCACCCTCTCTCCCTGATAAACCGGCAGACTCCCGGAAAATTCCGCCTCTCCCTGTTCATAGGCTATATGGATCTGTGAACTTTCAGGTCTCCTGATCTTCGGAATACGGAACGGTGTTTTTACCTTCTCCCCTCTGTTGAGCGCATTCAGAATGATACCTTTCCCGTCGCCTCCCCAAGTAATGACAGGCAGTATTCCGACGCTCAATACGGAATGTTTCAGTTCTTCGGCGATCCTCCGATCTGCTCCTTCAAAGACTGCATAATCGGGATTTCCCGGCAGTGTCTCCAAATCGACAGGGATCGGATATTCCCCGGAAGCAATAATATTTTCTCCATGCATATCGCTCATATCCGTCAGCCAGCACAGAAAAAGCAGGATTCCCATTCTCTGAAAATATCTTTTTACTTCCGCTTCGCTCTTACAGGGACGCTGTTCCATATAGGATTCCAGACTGTAATCCTTCTTTGCCAGAATCCGGATGCTTTGAAAAGAAATCCCTGCATTACAACAAAACTGCCCGTACAGTTCCATAAAATGTTGGGCTTTTTCCAGATTCCGCGGTTTATAGATAAGAATCTGCTGATTGTCCGGATACACCTTTGCCACGGTCTGTCCGCCGTGATGCGCGTCCGAAAAACCGCATTCTATCTTCTCTATCCTTTTGAATGGATGCTCCGGGAAAAAATGTTTATTTATATTTTCTGTATTTTTATATATTTCTGATGCAATCCGCCTGATCTGTCTCGTCACAGTTACAATCCTAAGCAGCAGTAAACGTTTCATCTCGGGATACCGTTTACATAGTCTCCGGATATAAGCCCGGTTATTTAAAAACCTCTCCTGATAGTCTCTGTATTCTTCTTCTGGATCTGTCCCCCGCAGTATACCTCTTTCCCTGCAGGAATGTATCTCCTGAATCAATGCCCGTATAGGAATCCATACCACAGAAGAGTAAAAATTGGAGAGTATTATAGTTCTGAAATTCTCCTCCACAATCGTCTCGGATTTTCCAGCATAAATCACCGCAAGCCTGCCAAAAAAGCGATAGAAATTTCCGAAAGTTCCTTCCGAAGGATACGCCTCCCATCCCTTTTCTTCCTCGAACAGTTCACCGCAAAGAATATCCAGTACAAGAACTTCTTCTTCAAAAGGATCTGAATATCTTTTCTCTTCGCAGGCATCTTCCGTTATGATTTTCTCACATACTTCTTTCCCCAGAACCGCTTCCCAGTATCCCCTGTTCTTTTGTATTTCCCTTTTATAATCCATTTGTATCCCCCTGCAAGTAAATAAACCTCTGAAAAAATGATATGCTCCTTATCGGAACAGATTTTTATTTTCTTAAAATCCGCCCCGTAAGGAGCATATCATTGTTTTCAAATCCCTGTTATAATGCTTTTAACATCAGCAACAGATAACTGTGAAATACCCGCCAAAATCTACGGTAACTGAATAGGTTCCACTATCCTCAGCCTTCATATCAGCCTTTTCTGCTTCCTCCAGTTCCAACAATAAATTTTTTTCTGCTTTTAATTCGGTATTCATTCCTTTCCCTCCTTCATGATAAAGGCAAAAAGTTTTGCCTCAAAATGTTCTTTATCGTAATGAAAATCGATGTCTCCGTCATATTTTTTCAAGATGCGCTTTACCAGTTCCACCCCCATTCCATGTGTATTTTTATCTGCCTTGTCCGTTAAAAACTTCTGTCCTTTCATCGCTGGACTTTTGGAACTGCTGTTTGCCAGTTTTAACATAAACATATATCTGGCATTCCAGATCCGCAGATATATCTCCCGTTTCCCGGGTTCACATTTTTCGCACGCCTCAATCGCATTATCCAAAAGATTTCCCAGTAAAACCCCAAGCTCCGCCTCCTCAAAAGGATATTCATACACATCCAGTTCCAACCGAAACCTTATTTCTTTTTGATCCATCACCCGTTTTTTATAATTTATGATAAAGTCCAGAAATGGAAGTCCCGTCCATACCCGGTTTTTCTCCTCATCTAGCTCTCCAATATGTTTATGAAGAAATTCTTTTGCTTCCTCGTATCTTTTTTTGTTTATACAGCAGTACAGAAATTCCATAGTGTGATAATATTCATGCAGACACGCCACACTTTTCTGATACAACCCATGAATCTCCCCAATCTGCTCCTGCAGCAGGCTCTGTGAAATATCCAGATTATTTTTGTCTATCTGTATTTTATTATAAGCAATTCGTAGCAGCACATAATGAAGGGATACCGTAATACAAAAAATCAACAATACATTCACAACAAAATCAACTGTCTGGAACCCCCGCTTCCCAAGCCACATATTATAACTTAATAAAATCCATTGGATTCCCGTTACTGTAAACAGCGCTCTAATACGTTCCGACAATAGTAAATGTATAAACTCTTTATAATTTTCAAAAGCCCGTCCCTTTCTTATCAACAACATCATCACAATTGCAAGTATAGCAACACTCCAGCAGCATTCTAATACTGTACGGTCTCCTCTGTTTACAACAATTAAAGTTTTATTAAACAGTACTCCCTCTAAAATCAGCACCGGCAGCTTTAAAAATGAAATGCTCGTCAAATACAATACTTCCAATAAGAAAATATTTAAATATTTTACTCTATGACAAATATAATACACTCCCGCAAACTGACATGAAAAAATCAGAAGGGATATATTTGAAATAAAAGAATTCCACGATCCGCCTACATATAGTACACACAGGATCAGACATCCCCCAATCCATATTCCCTGAACCAGACGGCTTTCTTTTCTAAATTCCGGATACAAGTCATGTATCATCCATGCTCCCAGCAATATCTCTATCACCTGAATCAAAACATAACACCATTGCAGCATTTTATCCTCCGCTGTTCATAATCGCATTCCTCACATAATTCCATTTTTGTCTGCTGACCGGAAGAATTTCTCCATTTCCGATATGTACCATGTTTTCTTTCAATGATATCACATGGTCCATATTTACAGCAAAACCTCGCTCGATCACCAGAAATTCTTCTCCCCGAAGTTCTTCTACCATTGCCGCCAAAGACATCCTGACTGGCGTCTCTCCATCTTTATGTACGATAACTACATATTTTTTGTCTTTTTTCAGGTAATAAATATCCCGATAAAATATCTTCCTCTTTTCCCCATAGTGTTCCGCCATATAAAACCGTTCATACTTTCTCCTCTTCTTGAGCGCTTTCCCCATAGTCAGATATGCCTGGGAAAGTTTTTCCTCTAGCCTCGTCTTCAAAATATAGCGGTAGGCATTTACTTCATAGCCTTCTATGGCACAATCTATACAATGAGTGATATAGATCAGGATCGGCTCCGAAAATACTCTGCGTATCTGTTTTGCCACCTCCAACCCATCCATATCTGGCAGTCTTATATCAAGGAGATAGATGTCAAAATATCTGCATCTTTTTAAATCCGCTAAAATATCCTTTCCATTTTTATAAATACATATTTCATAATCCACGCTCATCCGGCCCATACATTTTTCTGTGATCTTACAGATTCGGTCAATATATATGTCTTCATCATCCAGTACTGCAATGTTTAACATTTTTTACCCCCCCGTTTACCTGTCTGCCAGGTATTTTCATCAGGATGGAAGCTTTCACCTAATCCTTTGTTTTTAATCTTCAAATGTATAAATGCGGAACTGCTTTAAATCCAAAAAGTAACTCTCCTCCTTGTTGATTACAAGTTTATAAATGTCTTTCTTTAACATTTCCGGATAACTGTTCCCGCTCCTGCCCTTTTCATAGCAGTAATAATACTGCCCTTCCCTGTGGTTTTCCAGTTTATCCATGATGTCATCAACCACGTCTGATTTTTTCACCGGGTTCTTTCTGCTCGGCATCCATTTACCGATCAGTCCCTGTATGCCATACCAGCTTATCTTCATCGGCTTTGCCATGGGGGCACAGCTTTCCAGCAGTTCTTCCATACTCGTACCCGCCAGTGCGCAGATATCGTTATATAATGCAATATCAGCCTCCTTTACTAACCCCATCCTGAACACTGCGCAGATCTGAAGCAGCGCCAGCTCAAGTAATTCCCTGTCCTGCTCCTGTCCATACCATTTTTTCAACCAGTTCAGGTTCCTGCGCACGATTCCCCTAATCGTCATGCCCCTGCAGCTCAAAGCGCTCAGCGTATATATCATTGAAAGTATGTATTCCTCTTCTATTTTCTCCCTCATTTTCCCCCTTACACCCAACGCATTTTTGTAAACATTATAAGCATATTACTCATTTCACTTTCGCATCTTAACTTGATACACTAAATAAAGGAGTGAAGCAAAATGGATAAAATGATTGGTAAACGGATCTGTCAGGCAAGAAAAGCGAAACAACTAACTCAGGAAGATCTCTCTGATCTCAGCGGATTATCTGTCAGCGCTATCAGCCGCATTGAGACCGGCAGCAATTCAACATCTTTAAAAACTTTAAAGCACCTGTGCGATATTTTAGGTGTTTCCCTTAATTATCTGCTTTACGATCTCCTGTCCGAACATCAGGCATCTCCTCAAAGTCCTGTTGTCTCTGATATTATTGCTTTAACCGCGCCGCTAAATGAATCGTAGCAGCAGTTTATTCTTGATTTTATCAGGATCTATATCTCGCATTCCAGATCGGATTCATTATAACATAATTTTTCCCAAATGGAATATGTTGACCGTTAATTGTCGAATGTTGACCGCGAATTGTTGTTGCATCCTGTTTTTCAGTACTGGAATAAACTTAATTGCTGACATCTTTCTTTTACATTTTGCACTTTCTGCAATTCTTTAAAATGACTTTCCAACAGTTCTGTTGCATTCTTTTTGGAAAGTAACCAGTTTCCTATATCCTTCTTATGCAGGATCAATGGCATCCGATGATGTACTCCTGCCATACACCCTTCCGCTTCACGGGTAAGAATTGTAAACCTGTCCTCCGCAGGATCTTTATGGTATATTCCCGCCAGATACAAAATCTCATCCGACGCAAAAAACTCATATTTTTCCTTTTGCTTTGCATTGATCTTTTTCCATTCATAAAATTTAACAGCCGGAACCAAACAACGTCTCTCTTCAAAATCTCGCCGGAACATCGGTCGTTCCTGTACTGTCTCCGACCTTGCGTTGAAAATCAGAGTTTTCTTCCCATATGCCTCATATCCCCATTTCAGTACTCCCGATACCATCTCCTGATGATCCGCCCGCAGAATAAGGACAGGTTCAGACGGATGCACATCCCCCGTCGCCTCCAGCTTCCTGTCTATCTTTCTGGCAATCTTCTCTATCTCTCTCATTGTGTCATCATCCACATAAAAAATGCTCCACATAACTTTTTCCATCCAATCTACAGATTTCTTGCCCTCTCATGCTCCACATCTATCCCTAATGTTACCCCGCTGCGTCTCTCTTTATCCAGACCGCCGCTCATATGGGCAACATTGCTCTTCAAAAAACTTGCCCTGAATACAACGTCCTCCCCATACTTTTCCCGAATCTTATCTACTTTCCTGTTCAGGGTTTTCAGCCTGTCATATTTCTGCATGTTAAAAAAATATATTGTCGCTTTCTACTTTTGAAGTATACACCCCGATCTGCCTGATTGGTGTTCTTCCATCCCACAACTTTTTAAATATTTTACATACCGCCGCATATATTTCTTCTGTCACATCAGTAGCGTCAGCAATTGCGACTGTTTATTGGTATGCTGAAACTCACAGGTAGTGATATGCACACTGACAACGTTGATTTTCACATGGTCATCCCACAGCCTCATCCCCACTGTCTCACAGAGGGAAAGCATCAGGTGTCTGGCATGTATGATTACAGTCCACTCTGGAAGACATTAAAAGAAAAAGGAATAACACAATATCAGCTTATTAAAGATTTCAATATTTCGACAGGTGCACTGAATTCGCTCAGGCAAAACAGAAGTGTAACTCTTAAGACTATCGAAACACTATGTTTACTTTTAGATTGTACTCCAAATGATATTTTAAAGATCATCAAAAAACCTATGTAACAATCGGTTCAAAACTCTCTATACTATTTATCTCTGCTTTTAGCCAAACTGTAACTTGTAAGAAAGAATTTTATACTAATTCAATAACCTTTCTTCTTATACTGTTAAATCTTCCTTCCACATCATTTTTTTCCCAAAAAAAAGAGAATACCAGCGTGATCCACTGATATCCTCTTCTGATTTTGTATTTCCCTCTTTACTGCAAATCCCTCACTTCAATAACGTGATATTCCCTACCACCGGCAGTTTCTTTTCTTCGCCGTTAGCCGCACCGACCAGCGCCATAACCCGCATTGCCAGTACAAAAATACTGATGAGATACCCCACATAGGGAACAAGAGCTAAAAGGCCGGCGATATTCAGTACCAACGCCTGATTCAGGTGAAATTTTGCTCCCTCCCTGTCTCCCGCGAGATAAGCAATCGCCCATCCTACCCATGAAAAATATGCTACGATTCCTGTTGTTTTTCTATCCATTGTTTTCCTCCAATCATACCGTTGTTTGTTTTTTGTTCCATTCTTCAGCAGTTCATCATCTGCTGTCCATTTCCAAAAATGTTATAAAGCTTCTTCTTTCCCCTGATTTTTCTGCATCCCCGTTTTTTCTGCCATCTTCTGCCCATAAGCCTTCTCCTGTTCAAGCCTGGCAGCCACCCCGGCAAGTTTTTCTTTCAGTGAGGCTCGCCCTCTGGTATTGTCTGTAAGTATCCCCTCCTTTCTATACCCTGCCGCTTTTTCTGTCACTGCCCCGTTAATCTGCGGGCTGAAGGACACATCTGGCACTGTTTCAGTAATATCTCCTATTTCCGCTGTATCTGGCTTCTCCTGATCCCCGTCATGCTCCGGTTCATCATCCATACTGATCCCATCGCTGCCCTTTTCATCCATGTTCAGCAGGGTATTTAATTCCATAAGGCGCTTCAATTTCTCCGCAAGCTCCGCCTCCTGTGGAAATGGTTTCGCCACCTCCGTTTTTGCCGTTTCAAGCTGCCGCTCCACATTCTCCAGTTTCTGCTCTGATGCTTCCATTTTCCCGGCCATCCCTTCCAAGGCATTATTCAGCCTTTGTAAATTTCCCAAAGGATCCGTGCCGATCTCCACCGCATGGCTGATGCTGCCTTTCAGATTTACCGTAAACCTGGAAGCAAATAAATCATAGGAAAACAGCATTTTAAATCCTTGATATTCCCCGACTGTAACTGCTATATTCGGCTGTTTTACTCTCCGGCACATATCGATCAGTGCCGTCCCGGCTTCCTTTTTATCCGTATATATCCTGTCCCCTATTTTTATAGAAAAGGAATCCTTATCCGGAAATTTGTTTTGGGCATAAGTCTGTATATCCGCACAGTATCCGGTGGCAAGTTCTTTCAAAGATGCGATCTGTGCCGGGTAATCTCTCGCTATCTTATCCTCAAGGCGGTATTTCTGGCTGGTATGGTTCCCTTTCATGATTTTCAGCCTGGATACCTGAATATCGAGGTCATGAGGTAAGCACAGTCTGTCATCTACTTCGACAGTACCATACTCCCTCCAAAACCGTACGTACACCTCTCGATGTATACGGCTCGCCATAAGTTCAACTTATCGTTTTTCATCACAGGAATGAATTTGTTCGTGGCACTTAGGGCATACTGCAAGTGTTTTTCTCCTACGCTTTAGCATAAGTCTTTCCCACTCACTGTTACCTTTGAGACTTTTAAACTTCTTAACTTGATGAATTTCCAACTCTGTACAATAACCACCGCACAATTCACACGTTTTGGTTTTCAATTTTCTTGCAAGGCTGTTTGGTCTGTCGTATCTTTTATACTGTGGTAATAATTCCACCTGCCCAGCAACAGAGCTGTCTCTTTTACCATAGCCTTGATTATAAAATACAGAAGTTTTCAAACCCTGCTTTGTTTCATAACTAACAGTAAAATCTCCATTCTTTACATATTTCTTTTTAATTTTGGAGACTTTTGTCTTGTACTTGAACGCAAAAGTTTTCATCATGCTGTATTTCATTGCCCTGCCAAATTTTCCTATTACATAGGCATTATCAGCAATACAATAATAATTAAATAAGCCTCTTACCTTTGCATTGTAGTCACTTAAAATCTCAATATCGCTTTTGTTCAGAACTTTGCCACTATGCATGGCTTTCCATTTCTCGTTACCATCTTCATCAGTTGCAATTTTAATTGCTTCATATTCAAGCAGTTTCTTAACCCAATTTTCTTTCGGCACATATAATTTGACCACACCACTAAATGGTCTTGATTTTACACCGTCCTTTCTTCTTTTTATACCATCATTTCTTGATACTTTAATCTTATATCCAAGAAAATCTGCACATTTGCTGGTATGAGTAATTTTTGTCTTTTCGTCCGAAAGTGTTAAATTTAACTCTTCCGCAAGGAATTTCTTAACTTCTGCTTTTATCATTTCTGCATCTTCCTTGCTTCCAATCACTCCAATCAGAAAATCATCACAATATCTTGTATACTGTATCTTCTTGAAGTTTTCGTCTCGTGCTTCATAACGTGGCAGTTTTGTATAAATTGCCCTTAAATCTCTAATTTCTTTTGCACGACGAGTACGTTCTTCTTCACTGATTTTATTCCAGTCTTTGGCATATTTCTTTTTCAAGCGTTTTGCCCTGCCCCTTACACTTTCATATTCATAGGACACTTTACGTCTGTTACAGTCTCCAACATCAAACTTATCCTTTAATTCCTGCATAAACTCATCCAATTCATTCAGATAAATGTTTGCAAGTATCGGACTACAGCCCGAACCCTGTGGAATACCGAAATAAGTTTTATTAAATGTCCACTGTTCCATATATCCTGCTTTTAAGAATTTACATATCAGATTTAGAAATGCTTCATCTTCTATACGCTTTCTCAAAATACGGATAAGCACTGCATGGTCAAAACTGTCGAAACACGCTTTTATATCGCCCTCAACAAACCATTTAGCTCCTGTAAAAGTTTTCCTAATCTGTATCAGTGCTGTATGACAGCTTTTGTTTGGTCTGAAACCATGTGATTTAACAGAAAAACTTCCCTCATAGATACTTTCCAGTATCATTCTGACTACTTCCTGCACCAGTTTATCATCAGCGGAAGAAATACCAAGCGGTCTTTTCTTATTGCCTGTTTTCTTCTTGATATACTCACGTCTTGCAGGTTTTGGCTGATAACTTTGGTTTCGCATACTCTCTATAATTCTGTTAATTCGAGCCATGCTGATACCGTCAATGGTCATGCCATCTACTCCCGGTGTCATACTACCTTTGTTGGCATAAATATTTTGATATGCCAGCAGATAAAACTCCGGATTGTATAAGTTCCTGTATAACCTTTGGTACTTATACGATTTCTCCTGCGATTTCTCGCTTAAGCTTTTCAATACGTTAATTGGATTTCTCAATGCCTCTCGCACCTTCCTTTCTTTGTATTTTCCAAACCTACTGCTTCCCTTCGCCATGTGGGCGGCTTTCCCGCATCTGATTTTACAGCTTTCCCTGTTGATTCAGGTTCCTCGGACTACTACGGAAGCTCTGTTACCATGCCCTTTCGGGTTTAGGTAATCTCCGTTTAGCCTAATTAAAACATTAGCTTTTCGTATTGTCGGAGTACGACTTTCGCCATTTACACACTACTCATGGTTGCTTTATCTTGAGTATTACGCAGTTATACAAAATGGAAATATAACTGCCAAGATACTGCACGTTTCAATTCCGTTCGTGCAGGGGCAAAGGCTATACCCAAGCTCTGGCTATCGTTAAAGCAATCCAGCTTTTACCCTCATATACGAATTTTCATTCTCACAGCAAAACAACTTATTAGGAATTTTAATCGTTACTCTGCTGTCTGCCTGTATACAGACAACAACATGCTACACTCCCTGTTTTGTTTCCAAAATCAGATAAGTTGTAGAATGATAGGTTGTGAATTTCTCCACGTTAATACTTTTACCTACTCCTTGCTAAAGGGAGTATTTTAACTAGACCGCACCGCCAACAAAGTGGCGGTTTACGGACGCACCATCTTTTCCTTTATGTACGGGTTCCCTGTCGCAAGGGCTTTTACCTCCGCATAGGTCAGAGCCGTCTCATCCACATCCTCGCAGGACCGCACCGGCGACTTGCCTGTCATGATCTGGCTGATAAACCTCTGCTTGTTTTCGAGCACCTGCCAGGAATAGCTGTCAAAAGTCCCCTCTGTCACATACCGGAAAATCTTCACACTGTCATTCATGTTGCCCTGCCGCAGAATGCGCCCCTCCCGCTGTTCAATGTCGGACGGGCGCCACGGCACATCGAGGTGGTGTAGCGCAATGAGCCTGTTCTGCACGTTGGTCCCGGCTCCCATTTTTGCAGTGGAACCCAGCAAAAAACGGACCTTTCCGTTTCTCACCCTGCCGAAAAGCTCCGCTTTTTTCAATTCCGTATTTGCCTCATGAATGAAAGCTATTTCTTCCGGAGGAACGCCTTTTTCCACCAGTTTCCTTTTTATATCATCATAGACATTAAATTCCCCATTTCCTTTCGGCGTTGACAGGTCACAGAAGATAAGCTGTGCCGACTTCTGCTCTTTCGTCATTTCCCAGATCCCAAATGCCTTTTCCACACAGGTGCCTGCTTTATTTTTTTCATCATCGGGAAGCATGGCATTGATCAGGCGCTGGTCTAAGGCAAGTTTCCTGCCGTCATTCGTGATTTTCAGCATATTGTCCTGACGCGGCTCTACAAGCCTGTTTCGCACTGCCTCTGCCCTGCCCGCAAGGGACTCTACCATGCCCTTCTGGTACTCGCTCGGCTTTAACACCTCATTTTCATATATTGCTTCTGGTACAGGCAGCTTTAACATATCCGCCGTCTGAATATCTGCACACTCTTTAAATAACGCCATCAGTTCCGGCAGGTTAAAAAACTGCGCGAACCTCGTTTTTGTCTGGTATCCGGTCCCCTCCGGCGCAAGTTCTATGACGGTCTGTGTTTCGCCAAAGGAAGATGCCCAACTGTCGAAATGCCCCAGCCCCAAACTTTGCAGCTTATCATACTGGAGATAACGCATATTGGTGTAAAGTTCCGTCATGCTGTTGCTGATCGGCGTGCCCGTAGCAAAAGTCACGCCTTTACTGCCTGTCAATTCATCGAGATACTGGCATTTTGCAAACATATCCGAGGACTTCTGCGCCTCGGACTGTGCGATGCCCGCCACATTCCGCATTTTTGTGTATAAGAAAAGATTTTTGTAATTGTGGCTTTCATCCACAAACAGCCTGTCCACGCCAAGCTGTTCAAAGGTCACTACATTGTCTTTTCTTGATGTATCGTTCAATTTTTCAAGCTTCATCCGGAGCGATTTTCTGCTTTTCTCCATCTGTTTAATGGTATAGCGTTCCCCGTTTTCGGCTTTTGCCTGCTCTATGGCAAGCTCGATCTCGTCTATCTGCCGCTCGATCATGGCTTCCTGCCGCTCGATTGACAGCTGGATCTTCTCAAACTGCGAATGTCCGATAATGACTGCATCATAATCACCTGTCGCTATTCTGGAACAGAATTTCTTCCTGTTGGCAGGCTCAAAATCCTTTTTGGTAGCTGCTAAGATATTTGCCCCCGGATACAGGCACAGGAAATCGCTCGCCCACTGTTCCGTCAGGTGGTTCGGCACCACAAACAGACTTTTCTGGCACAATCCAAGCCGCCTGCTCTCCATCGCTGCCGCTGTCATCTCAAAGGTTTTTCCTGCACCGACGCAGTGTGCCAGCAGGGTATTGTCACCATATAAAACGTGGGCGACCGCATTTTTCTGGTGGGGTTTCAGCTCTATTTCCGGCGTCATGCCGGGGAATTTTAAATGTGCCCCGTCATATTCCCGCGGCCTCGTGGAATTAAAAATCCTGTTGTACTTTTCCACCAGATAGTGCCGCCTTTCCCGGTCACGGAATATCCAGTCTTTGAAGACTTCCCTGACCGCCTCCTGCTTCTGGGATGCGATCATCGTCTCCTTTTTATTGAGAACCCTTTTTTCCTTCCCGTCTTCCTCTATCGTGTCGTACACGCGGCTGTCCTTCAGGTTCAGGGAGTCTTCTAAAATCGTATAGGCGTTTCTCCGTCCTGTGCCGTATGTCATATTGACAAGGGAATTTCCCAGATCGGCGTTTTTCCCCTTTACGCTCCACCGGCCTGTTGCCTCTGAATAAAGGATACCGATGATATTCCTGTCGAGCAGGTGCGCCGGCGTCTCAAACACATCCCGTATAAAATCCTCGATATATTCCGGTTCTATCCATGTGGCGCCGATACGCACTTCAATCTCTGATGCTTCAAGCTCTTTTGGCTGTACTTTTTCCAGCGAAGATACATTGACGGCATACTCCGGGCGGTTTTCCGCAAAAGTCCTCGCCACCGACAGTTTCTCCCGCACATTGCCGCTTAAATATTCGTCTGCAGTTTCCCACCGCTCCGTAACCGGGTTCTGGAAGATCACCCCGGCAAGTTCTCCTGTAATCTCCTCCACACTTTTATCCGCAAGCTGCGACATATAGGCCAGATCAACGCCCGCCTTCTCACTGAGAGATACCGCCAATGCCTCGCTGGCTGTGTCTACACTCGTCACAACTTCCTGCTTTTTGATGGTCCGTTTCGTAAACATATCCGCCTTGCCGATGAAATTTCCCTCATCGTCCAGCTTTTCGAGAGAACATAACAGGCAGTAGCCGGAGTCCTGGTTGAATGCCCTTTTATTTCCCTGTGAGTTAAGCAGGCCAAATTTCCGTGTGAAATTGTCATATAGCCGGTTCAGTTCCGTCTGCTTATTTTGAATCATATCCTCCGGGTATTCGTCCAACTGCAGGCGTATCAGTTCCTGCGTGCAGTCCCGGATCGCAATCATGCCCTTTATGCGCTGCTGCGTCTTTTCCGGCACATCCACAGGCCTCATAATGGAATTTTCCCGGTAATACACGGTATCATTCACTACGCAAAAGCTGTAATTTCTCACGTTCGGATCGGCGGGTATACTCTCCCTCTGGGGCTCATCATCAATCTCGATAAAATCCGCCTGTTCAATGCTGCCCTCCACATGGGAAAGCGCATTTTGAAGCTGTTCCGAGAGGGGAAGGGACTCATCCGGCAGGCAGGTACTTTCCATGCCGTAGGGGCCGGAAACCATTTCCATCCTGCCGAGTATCATCTCCGGGTGGTCCACAAAATACTTGTTCATCACGATACCGTCTTTTTCCGTCAGGTGCACCCAGTCCGGTTCCAGATCCATTACCCTATCCCGTTTCTTTAAAAACAGGATATCCGAAGTCACCTCCGTACCTGCGTTTTCCTTAAACGCTGTGTTCGGTAGCCTGACTGCCCCTAAGAGTTCTGCCCGCTGTGCAAGATATTTCCGCACTTCCGGGTTTTTCTTATCCATGGTCCCTTTGCTTGTGATAAAAGCGATTATCCCGCCGGGACGCACTTTATCTAAAGTTTTGGCCCAAAAATAGTCATGGATCATGAAATGATATTTATCATACTGCCTGTCAGACACTTTATATTGGCCAAACGGCACATTTCCAACTGCAATATCAAAGAAATCATTGGGATATTCCGTCTTCTCAAAACCAGAGATGGTTATATCCGCCCTCGGGTAAAGCTGTTTCGCGATCCTGCACGTCAGGCTGTCCAGTTCCACGCCGTACAGCCTGCTCTCCTGCATCTTCTCCGGCAGACAGCCGTAAAAATTCCCGATGCCCATCGCTGGTTCCAGAATATTCCCCTTTTCAAATCCCATCCTGCTTAACGCTTCATATATGCCGCGGATGATCACAGGGCTTGTGTAATGGGCATTCAGGGTGCTCTCCCTTGCCGATGCATACTCTTCCGGCGATAAAAGATTTTTTAATTCCTGATATTCGTTTGCCCATGCACTGTTGTTTTGGTCAAAGGCATCCGCAAGACCGCCCCAGCCAATATACTGTGATAAAATTTTTTGTTCTTCCGGTGTGGCCATATGGTTTTCGCTTTCGATTTTTCCCAGTATGCGGATTGCTTCTATGTTTCTCTTAAATTTCTCTTTTGGGGAAAAGCCTGCGCCTGCCTTTGCCTCATCAGCGCCGGGGGCATTCTCTGCGATATGGAAATTGACAGCCTCATGTCTGACACTTCCCACCGCTTCCTTTTCAGACGGCGCTTTCTTGTCCGGCTCATCAAAAGGTGTCTCAATGCCTTCCGCGGACAGCCATACTCCGTATTCTGCTATTTCAGGATCAGAAAAATCATTATTTCCTGCGGGCTGCCTGTCATCTTCCGCTCCCTGCCTGACAGCACCATGCCCAGCCTTTTTCCGCTCCGCCTTATATTCCGCATAGGCTTCCTTTCCTTCCGGTGTGAGGTATTTGTCTGCTTTTACGAGCTCCCTGATACGTTTCTCCACCACGTTCCACTTTAGAAGCACTGTTGCATAAGGGCTGGTATAACTGCCTTTTTCCAGTTTGATTCCCTTGTAATCATGCCAATCACTGCTTTGGTCTGAACCGGTTATTGCATGGGATCTGCCGCCTGTACCGTATTCCTTTTTTAAAAATGCAATATTTTCTTTTCTGTCATGCCCCTCCATAAAATACTCATAGATGCGGAACTTCCCATGATGGAAACTGCTGCCTCCCGTCAGATTGTCGTCTATCTCGTCCTGTGTGATAAAACCTTCCTGCAGCACCCCCACGCTGTCCTGCACCGGATACTCTTTTTTCTCTACACTCAGATCAGCAATCTCTCTGAGAAGATGCTCCGGCCTTTTCGCGTGCCGCCATCTTATCTGTTTTTCCCCGGATTCGAGCTGTTCTTTTACACGGGAAAGTCCCTCTGCAATAATGTTTCTCCCCTCCTGTGTAGATAAAAGCTCACAAAAGTTTTTGATACTCTCCGGATGATCATAAATTTGAACCGGAATGCTCTCCGGTGTTTCCGCAATGCCGTCCCGGAAAAAAAAGTAAAGATCATTCGATACCCTCTCCCGCTCCACTGCATTTACAAGGAATGCCTCATTTGCACCCATGTATGAGCCATTCTCCACCATTGATCGGATAACGCCCTCTATCTCCCGCCAGTCCATCGTTGTGATCAGGTTTTCGTATGCAGACATGCCGTAACCGATGCGCATGCCCGAACTGTCAAACCAGACAGAAACCGGATCGCCGTCAAAATCAAAACCTTTCCCGGTAGTGCCGTATTCTTTTTTTAGGAACTCCGCCATTTCCTCCGGCATTTTTCCCTGCTGGTACTTTGCATAGATGCGGCTCCTGCTGTTATCCTGCCCTCCCCCTGTACGCAAAATAGCTTCAAGCTGTTCCTGTGAAATGGAAAAAGTAGCAGGCAGGCTGTACTTTTTTCCTGCCTGCGCTGCTTCGATTGTGCCGATCTGTTCCTCCAACCTAGGGAACAGGCTGAGCTGCTCATAAATTTCAATCTTCTCTGCCTTTTCCTCTGGCGGTATCTGTCCCCCGCCCGGATTCCCGTCACCTTTTGCCCCGGACAAAGAAGAGCCGGATAATGCATTCTCTCCATTATCCGGCCCTGCTAATCCCTCATTTTCAGTTGCTTCTTCTTTTACAGGCTGTATACCAGCTCTTCCAGCACGATCTCCTCCGCCGAATGCCTGATGTTTTCCATCATCCGCACCCATTTCATCTGGTCTGCGGCTTTCAGTTCCTCCGTCACGCCCTCTGCTTTCGCCATCTGTGCCGTCAACAATTCCATCCTTTTCTCTGCCTGTTCCTGTACTTCCAGACAGTGTGCTTTGAGTTTCCCGGAGAGTACCATGCCCTGGTATATCCCGCCTCTGTGTTCTTTCAGGTATCTGCGCCGCATCAGGCCGTATTTTGTCAGCATCCCCTCCGGCTCCTCGTCCGGCATCAGGTTCGGAATCAGATAATCCCCGCTCTTTTCGTATGTCAGTTCCATACTCATTAACCTCCCCTTTCTTGTTATCCACTGTTTTACTTTCACGCTTTAAAGCATTATAGTGTATATAAGAACCGTTTGCAATAGTTTTCTCTTTCTTTTCGGCAGAATTTTTTTTCTGTATTTCCTCTGCAGTTTTCAAATCCGCTTCCCAGCGTTTTTCCCTGTCTGCCTGCCGGTCACATGCCCTGACCGTCCTGCCGATCTCCATCAGAATCGGTCTGCCGATCTCCGTCGCCGCGTTTCCGACCACAGACAGTGCTTCCAGCGTGTTAAACTCATGGAGATGGCTAAAATCAAGTTCTTCCTGCCATTCCTCCGCCCTGACACCGCATCGGGAGAGAATCATATAGGCTATGCTGGAAGATAGTGTCTTACGCAGGCACATTTTCAGGTTCAGATCATCCAATTCTTCCAACAGGCTGCCCTCTTTTGCATAGAAGATCTCCTGCAGAAGGTCATCCTCATATTCTGCCGCAATCTTCCCTGCCAGCTCTATAATCCTGTCCTCAAAAAGCGGCTCACGGCTTGTCTCCCCATATATTTTTTCAAGGGTATTTAACACCGGTTCTTTATGTTCCTCTTTCAGATTCCAGAGATAGGGAAGACGCCCGATCAGCCTGGCCCGGTGCACATCCGCAATATCAAAAACATACCGCAGTCCCGGCCTGGCGCCCTCCGGATTGGGCAGTGCAATCCCTTTAGCACCCCTGTTTACCCAGCAGTTCATCTTTGTGTTCCATACCTCTATGGATGCACAGGCTGCAGCATCAGGCCTTTGCCCGAAAATGGTCATCTGTTCGCTGAATGAATATTGATAAAGCCTTCCCGCTAAATCCAGATATTTCATCCACTCTTTACTGTCTCTTACAACACGCTTTGCCATGTATTCCGCAAGCTGCGATATCACTTTGTATTTCGTAGTCATTGCTCCTCCGTCTGCACCTCCTCCCATTCCCCAGACAGCTCTCTGAACAATTCAACTGCCCAAAAGGGACCGCCTCATGGACGGTCCCGTTCAATTGTGCTAATTGTGCTATTTCTGGCAGCGTAGTTTAATATTTAATTTCGCTGCCTCATTCGTAAACTGGACCATGATCTTTCCTTTTTCCGGAAGATATTTCAGTATGGTAAACAGTTTTTCTTCATCTGCTTTTAAATGGATTGTTTTTAATGTGTCATCTTTCCCTGTGTGCAAAACAGTGATCCTTGTGCCGGACGGCAGGTAAGTCACCGCTTTGCTCTTCTTTAATTCGGCGATACATTCCTCTATGCTGCCTGTCCTGTCGATAACATCCTGCACGGTTTCTGTCATATTTTCAGGTGCATCCACAATAAGGTATGGATTCTCTGTTTTCGTGAGTATCCCATGGAAGCCTTTCCTGTTTTTCCTGAAAAATATCCTGCCGGCAAAGAATGCCATATAAGAACCAGCCTCCGTTACTCCGCACAGCAAGATCAGCAAAACCACGCAGGCCAAACCTATCACCGCTGTGGCAAGCAGTTTTGCAAAAGCCTCATCTCCTGTCTTGACGGGTTTTCCTGTCTTTTTTATGGAAGTCCCATCATCCGGCGTGTCTGCAAAATCCTGATCTTTCCCTGTAGTATCCGGTTCCGAATCCTCTGCTGTCCCAGGGTTCGAATGATGCTGTCCGTTCTCCGGCTTCGTTGTGGCTGTATCTGTAACTGATATATTGTTATTTACATCAGGTTCTTTATCTTTCCCGTCAGGACCTCCATCTGTATCTTTTTTCGATTCGTCTGTATCACCGGATGGTGTTTCATCTTTCTTATCTGATGGATCATTCCCTGATGGTGTTTCGTCTTTTTTGTCCGCAGGATCATTTCCTGATGTTGTATCATCTTTTTTGTCTGTCGGATCGTTGCCCGATGTCGTTTCATCCTTTTTATCCGATGGATTGTTCCCAGATACATCCTCTTCCGGATCTTTTTTTGTATCGTCCCCGCCATCGCCTGTTTTCTTTGGTATGCCGATTATATGGATTATATCCTCATACTCTTTTCCGCTTTCTTTCTCCGTAACGGATATCTCGTTGTCACCCTCTTTTATGATCACAGAATCTTTTTTATTAAGCTCATATTTTTCAACCTTTTTTGTCAGGTCCGGGAGATTATTTTCTATAACCCCTGCCTTATCTTCTATGGTGCGGGTAAAATATACTTCAAGTTCTCTCAGTGCTGTACCTTCTTCCAGTTCCTTCGGCGGCTGCCAGACAGTTATGCCGTCAATATAGCTGCCGAAAATATCCGCTGTAATCATGAGGCCTGTACTGATCTGTTCTACCAGAATCTCATTGCTGCCTCTTTCCAGATAGTCTTTAGAAAAATGTACATCATCCGCACCGATCACTGCTTTATCATCCCAGATCATTTCTATCAGCTTATCATTCTCATCAAACACACGGTAAACCGGGTATACCGTTATGGTTTCCGTGCTGACAGGATCCCCCTCCATCATATCCCCTTTATAGTTTATCTGGATACCCGTCTGTGTTTTCCTCCTATATAATGCGGTATAGGTGATATCCTCAGTCAGCGTATCTGTTTCCTGAAGTGCCGGCGACCAACAGTGGAATGTATAAACACTCAGCCCTTCATCTTCCCGCTGGGGAACAGGTGCAAGCGGTGACAGCAGTGTGCCTTGTGCTATTTCTTTTTGCACAAGGATACTTCCGTCATGGTCTTTGAATGTTACGGTATGTTTCCTCTCCACAACCGAATACTGTGCTGTATATTCTGTCTCTCCTGTTACGACTGCACCAACTGCCAGCTCCGGGAGCCAGCCTGTAAACATATATACGGTTGCTCCATCTGCCTCTCTGGACGGCGAAGGCGCCTTATCCGGAATCGTATCCCCATAGGGAAGCTGTAGCTCTTTCAGGACTGTTCCATCATAATCTTTGAAAACCACCTTATATTCCTTTGCTACCGTAGCATACTGGGGTATGTATTCAGCTCCCCCGGTTACTCTCGTATCACCAGTGATCTCCGGCTCCCATCCGGTAAATGTGTAAGTATGTCCTTCATCCTCGTAATCTCCCACATCCGGGACTTTATCAAGAATCGTATCTCCATGCTCCAAAACCAGTTCCTTCAGGATGTTCCCTGTATGGTCTTTAAATACTATTTTCGACCGGAATGTAACTTCCCTTCTGTCATTTGTCCAGTTATATTCTATAGCTGCTTTGTTTTCCGTCTCTACGTTTGTCTTTGTGGTGTCAATTACAAAAAATGCCCTGTTTCCGATTCCCATGACATTCCTGCCAATGGAGATATTTTTCAGGGCTCTGCTGTTATTAAAACAGCCGTTCCCTATCTGCGTCACATGATCCGGGATGTCAATGCTCTCCAGAATGTATGCTCCATCAAAAGCATAGTTCCCTATCGTCTGCAGTCCTTCCCCCAGAGTAAGAACGGAAAGGCTGTTGCAGTTTTTAAATGCCTCCACCCCTATGGATGTTACACTGTCTGGGATCACCAGCGTTTTCAGCCTTTTACACTGGCCAAAAGCCATCTGTCCGATTGTCTCTACACTGTTTCCGAATGTGATTACCTCTGCATTTTCACATAAATAAAATGCAGACCTCTCTATTGTCCTCACGCCGTCCGAAATGATGATCTCCGAAGCTCCTGTGTTATGAAAAGCACCGGAACCGATTGTTTCTATGTTGCCGGGTATCACCAGCGTTTTTACTCCGCTCAAATTTTGAAATGCATAGCTGCTGACCTCGGACAGCCCGGAACCTATCGAGAGGCTTTCTGCATCACAGCATCCTGCAAATGCATACTCCCCGATTACTTTCACACTGTCCGGTATGGCTATTACATTCAGTTTATTTCCCTGAAATGCGCAACTCCCTATCGATTCCACACCGGCTGGTATACCCACAGAGTGCAGGTTTCCCGCTGTCATATTTGTGCTGTCCTGCACACAGAAAGCATAACTGCCGACTGTTTTTAAACTGTCCGGAAGCGTAACGCTGCCGAGTTCAGGATGATAACTGAATGCATATGATCCGATTGCAGTGATTCCTTCCCTGATAACGGCTGAGTTTATCGTTTCGCCTGCCCACGGGACATCTGCCTGTGCATTCCATCCCGCCATCTCTCCAGTTCCTTCAAGAAGCAGTGTCCCGTCTGATGCAAAATAATATGCCGTGATATCCTCCCCGGCTGTATACGTTCTGTCCGCAACCGATATATCATAACCGTCTGTTTCCAGCGAAATGGGCTGCAGAAGATCTTCCGCCTCCTCACTTTTTTCTGTATCCGGCTCCCTGCCGGGTTCTTCCCCGCCGTTTTTATCCGTTACGTTTTCTTCTGTCTCGGTTTCTCCGGATTCCTCTTTACTGTCATTCCCGGAAATATCATTTCCGGAGACTGTCAGATTATAAACATCCGTATCCTCCGCAAATACACTTCCTGCATTGCACGCCAGAAGCATCATGCATAAAAATCCTACCAATAATCTTTTCCATTTCATTTTTATATTCACTTGTCTTCCTCCTTTACAAAAAAACAGAGCGCATAGATTGTTTTCTATACGCTCTGGCGCTGTGTTGTTATTATATTGTGATTGCGACAATTATATCTGCCTCTAAAACTCTCAATCCTGTTGAGAGTTTCTTGATTCCCCCTCCGCAATATCATACAATTCATTCAGTTTTTCCCGCAATAACCACCGATAGATGTAATGCTATCCTAGAAGGGCTGCCCGTCTTTAAGGTCGTTAAACAGTTCTATCTTCCTGTTAAACAGAAATTCCCTCATGTCCTCTGCTGCTCTCATATCCTCATATAGCTGTTTTCTATCTTTTTCTTTTTTGAGACCGCCTGTTTTTCTGTCAAAAACCAACTCCGTATAACAGTTGTGCGTCCAAAAGTTTCTTCGCTCACACACAACCTGCAGATCTTCATACTCTGCATCAGAAAGGACTTTTATTTTGTGGATTTTTTCCTGTTCCTAAACCATCCGGATCACTTTACTCAGACTGTAGCTTTCAACATCCTTTAATCCCATATACAGGCTCTTTCCGCTTAAAGCAGCATAAATTCCCTCAAGCTCCCTCTCTATAAACTGATAATGCTCCATTACTGTGCTGTGGAATATTCTGAATTCTTTCAAGTCCATAATGAACATATACTATCCTTTCAATCAACTAACACAATAACAATATTCAAAGTTATTTTATAATTCCTATGTTCTGTTCCATTTGAATGTGTGATAGTTTATCTCTATTTTTGTATCTATACGATATAGGGAATTCTGTTTATACTCTTTATTACCTCCAATAGATATTGCCTCTACTGTCCCTTTTTTCTTTAACCAACCAAATATAATATCATAGACAGCATTTTCCTCTACATAAACAAATCCTGCTTTCTTAAACATTTCAGCAACTTCACTACTACTCATACCTTTTGCATTTTGAGGAGATAACGGCGGAAAGACTTTTTTTAGCTTGTGAATTGTGATACTAATTTCGGAATCATATTGCACTTCCATACTTGCAACAAAATCGCTATTTCCCTCTACCACGATATCTGTCACAATATCTTCTTGATTTTCCTGTTCTATTTCTAAATCATCAACAGCATTCACTTTCACATTGAAAAATCCATTCTTTTGAAAAAGCTCAATGATTTCAGAATATCTCTTTCCAACACACAATTCAGGACCGATATTTAGCATTAACATTTTTTTATTGAAAAGGGCACTCCATAGTCGTTTTCTTTTTACACGTCGTTTCATTCTTTTCTGTGCTTCCTTTTCTTGCTTTTCTTTTTCGATTCTCCTTTCATATTCTTCATTTTTCTTCGCTGCTATTGCTATCATAGCTGCTGTTGCTCCAACTAATCCCGCTACCGTTTTACCAAAACAATCTATTGCCTGATGAATTTCAAAATCTTCTCTGCTATCATGTATTTCATCATTCGAAATATGGTTTTCATACCCACATTGATCGCAAATCCAATAATCATAAATTTCACTAAATCCTATTTGCTTATTCAAACAAGCATCACATTCATCACAAAACCATACAGTATCCGCACTATTATCAATGTCAAGATACTCAAAATCTATCATTTCATTCCCACATTCTTCACATCTCCAATCTCTAATGGATGGTCGAAATCCATATTGATATTCCAAATCTGCACCACAGTTTGTGCAATAACAGTCTTTTAACATTTTTCTTCCACCCAATTAAGAAACGCAAATTTATACCATTAATATAATATCACAACCACCCTTATATTGTCATTTATTCCTTTTTCCTACTGGTAAATTTCTTCTTCGGGAACTCCACAATAAATTTGAACTGGACTCCGCCTTTCTCTGTTCCGTCTTTGGTGTAGTGATATTCTTCTGTCCCGTTGGGTATGATATAGGCATCGTAAGGTTTTCCGGCTTTGCTCTTTAATCCTTTTAACAGGATCTTCTTCCCGGCAAGCAGATCTTTGATCTGCCCATCCGTGAGCGCAACGCCCATGGCTCGGTTTACATTCATGCCGCATCTCTTTTCACAGTAAGCACCGTACTTTCCTTTTACGATCCGGCTCCCGCAGTTCGGGCAGATTCCCACCACTTCCTGTTTCAGTGCAAACATTTTTATCTTTTCCGCATCGGCCTCCTGATGCGTCCGGACAAGCTCTGTTACCATATCCGTAATGTTCGCCATGAAATGTTCCATCGGAATCTCCCCCTTTGATACCAGCGTCAGGGCATTTTCCCACTCCGCTGTAAGTTTCGGGGATTTTATCATATCCGGTATCACCCTGATCAGCCGTAACCCATCTTCTGTCGGTATCAGCCTGCAGGCTGCCTTTTCACCTTTCGCAGCCTTTTCGCGCTTTACATAGCCGTCCTTTACCAGCTTTTCAATGATGTCCGCCCTTGTCGCAGGCGTGCCTAATCCATGCCTGCATGGATTTGTCCTTATTCTCTCCACATCATCGCCCATCTCCTCCGATCCGGCATGTTCCATCGCTGACAGCAGGCTGTCCTCCGTATAGCGCAGGGGAGGTTTTGTCTCCTGTTCGCTTACTTTTGTTTCGGCATTTTTTAATTCCTGCCCTTCCGTGATCTCAGGCAGTTCTTTTTCCGTATCTTCCTGCTCTTCCTTTCTTTCCAAGGGCTTTCTGAAAAGTTTTTCTATTTCTTTCCAGCCGTTACTCAGGACACATTTCCCGGATGCGGTAAACATATACTGCTCGCACAGGATTTCCGTCTTTACCGTTTCATATTCATGCTGGTTCCCCGTAGCGCACAGCAGCCTTCCCGCGATCAGCGCCAGAACTTCATACTCTGTCTTCGGCAAGGCGGAAAGGTCGATATTTTCCAGTTCGGCCGTCGGAATGACTGCATGATGGTCTGTTACCTTTTTGCTGTTGCATACCCTTTTGATATCTGGGGAATATACCACTTCTCGCTCAAGCAGTCCTGAATCAAATACTGCTTTTATCACATTTTCCGCCGTCTGCATCATATCGTCAGATAAGTATCTGCTGTCCGTTCTGGGATAGGTGACAAGCTTTTTTTCATAGAGGCTCTGGATGTATTCCAGCGTCTGTTTTGCCGTAAACCCGAGCAGGCGGTTTGCGTCTCTCTGCAGCGTCGTCAGGTCATAGAGCTTCGGCGGTGAGATACTCTTTTTTTCTTTTTTCACGGAAGTAACAAGCGCCGGTTTATTTCGGCAGGCTTCCGCGATTTTCTCTGCCTCTTTCTTATCGGCAATCTTTTCTGTCACTGCATCAATTCCGTCCGTCAGAATATGTACCGCATAATATTTCTCTTTTTTGAAATTCTGAATCTTATCTTCCCTGTCCGCTAGCATGGCAAGGGTAGGCGTCTGTACCCTGCCCGCTTTCAAAGTCCCTCCCCTGTAAAGCACTGTGAAAAGCCTTGTCGCATTTAAGCCCACAAGCCAGTCCGCCCGCTGCCTGCAGAGGGCAGACTGGTACAGGCTGTCATAATCGCTCCCCGGCTTCAAATTGTCAAACCCGTCCCGGATAGCCCCCTCTTCCATTGATGAGATCCAGAGCCTTTCTATCGGTTTATCACATTCCGCCATCTCATAGACAAGCCGGAAGATCAGTTCCCCCTCCCGTCCGGCGTCTGTTGGATAGTTGGAATAGGTGACTTAGAAAATATCCATTATTCAAGGGTTTCCAGTGCCCCTATGAACTTGTAATGGATAGTAAGTCGTTGAATTTTCTGCCCGTCTATCTCTACGGGTTCAGAAACAAGAATTTTTTCTATAAGTTGGTTGATTATCTTAAAATTGAGTTCCGTTATTCCTGCATAACCGCTTATCTGCTCCGCAAAATGCTCAATGGAAGATAACTGTTCTTTGTCCGCTATGGCACTTTTTTCAAGTTCCTTTATCTTGGCTGTCAGTTCTTCCTGCTCGCTGTCATACCTTGCCGACAACATTTGGAAACGCTTTTCCGTTATCAGTTCCCTTGTCAAATCCTCATACAGTTTGGCATACAGGTTTTCTATTTCCGACACTCGCTGTTTACATTGCCTTAGTTCCTTTTTCTGCTGTTCCTTGTCCGCTGACAGTTGGAGATTAAGACGCTCCGCAATTTCCGTTACCATTGCTTTCCTGTCCGCCAGTGCCTGTCCTGCGTGCTTCTGAATGTCCGCAAGCACAACTTCGTGAACCGTCCTCGCCTCAATGGTGTGTGATGAACAGCCCTCTTTCCCAAACTTGCGGTATTTGGTACAGCAGTAGAAAGTCTTGTCCAGTACGTTGTTCCGCTTTCTTTTCTGCTCGACTTTGGCAAGCATGGCACTCCCACAATCAGCGCATTTTATAATCCCTCGGAAAATGTTGTCATATCCGCTTGAGCTTTCCCCGATAACGGGCGGTCTGCCGTCCAAAATCTTCTGTACGGTGTTCCAACGGTTCTGTTCAATGATTGGCTCATGTGTTCCATAGATGATTTCACGCTCCGCATACGGGATATACTGTCTTTTCTTGGAACGCATGGTCTTTGTCGGTCTTTCCGCTACGGTGAGGTTTCCTGCATAGACGGGATTGCGTAAAATCTTGCTGACATAGGCAGTATCCCAGTCATACATTTTTTCCTCGTCAGTGTACCGCTCAAACATTTCCTTTTTGTAGAAACTCGGCTTAATGACTTTTGCCTTGCGCAAGCGGTTACAGATAGTGTGAAGCCCCACACCCTCCTCGGCAATTGAGAAAATCAGTTCCACAACAGGGGCGGTCACTTCATCAATGACAAGGTGGTTATGGTCTTTCTCGTCTTTCTGATAACCGAACGGGGCGGTAGTAGCCATATACTTGCCCTGCATTCTCCTTGCATGGAGTGCGCTCTTGATTTTCCTTGACGTGTCCTTTGCGTACATTTCATTGATGATGTTGCGAAACGGCGTAATATCCATTTGTGCGTTGTCTATGGAGTCCACACCGTCATTGATTGCAATGTACCGCACGTTATGGTTGGGGAAAAACACCTCGATATATGTACCCGTTTCAAGATAATTCCTCCCCAAACGTGACAGGTCTTTTGTGATGAGCGTTGACACTTCCCCGTCCTGTATGTCCTCGATAAGCTGTCGGAAAGCGGGGCGGTCATAGTTCGTACCGCTGTAACCGTCATCAACGTAAAACTGGCAGTTGAGAAAACCGTTGCGCTTGGCATATTCTTTCAGCATGGTTTTCTGTGTGCTGATACTCATGCTCTCGTTGTTTGTGCCGTCGTCTTTGGAAAGCCTGCAATATAAAGCAGTGATTTTGTCGTTATTCAGTTTTGCCCTTTTCATTTTGTCCTCCTTGATGAAAAGGGACTTCCTCTTAACTCATATTATACTATATTCCCTTTTCCGTTTCCAGTGCTAATTTGCGTTGTTTGCCGCTATCTCCTTAACCTTTTTTGTTATCTGTTCCTCGGCTATCCGCTTGAATACTGTTTCCATTTTTTCAGTGCCTACATAGTGCCTTTCCACAATAATTTTTGTGGGTGGGTGCTGTCGGGTGGCTCTTTGCTGTGTATTGCTGTCTTTGCTCATAAATCTGCTCCTTTAAAATAAAATAGAGCGCATAGATTTTCCTATACGCTCTGACGCTGTGTTACTTATTCAGTTCTGATTGTGGGAAATGGTTGTTTAGATACACAGGAATTTGTATCAGCTTTGCAGATATTCAATCAGCTTATTTGCATATTCATCGCTATGCTCGTGTAAATACTGCCCATGTCCCATATGTTCAATCTCTATATCTACTATAGCAGGCAGATATTTCTTTAACAAAGTAACGCTCTTTCTTGGATATTGCTCATTTGAGCCTCTCCAGAACAAAATAACCCCCTTGTAATTTCTTATACTTTCAGGAATATGATACCTATACACAAATTCACACGCATTTTTTATAGTATTTGAGGTGATGCCCGTATAAAGCATTTCGATAATACTGTTGTTATCTTTTCCCATAACGGCGTCCATCATAAATTTAGGGATTGCTTTTCCGTTTTGAATCCGCTTGATTGCTTTGCAGAATATATATTCATATGGCTTTGTCAACAAGCCCATCTTTGTCAGAAACGCCGCATCCAAATGTGTTTTAGCGACATTAACATTGCCTCTTCCAATAATTTCAACAGCCATTGTTGCTCCCATAGAAAATCCAGACAGACAATACAAATTACCAGATAGATTATTTATTATGTAATTTTCTATCTCGTCGCAATTGTTTTTAAGACTGACAAGTTCATCTGTTCTTTCACTGTGACCATCCACTTCTGCCAATATCACATAATAATCTGCCAAATGTTTTAAAATTGGTTCATAGCAAAGCATTGCTGTGGAAGCCATTCCATGTATAAATAGTATTGACCTATTATTTTTATCGCCAAAACATAAAAAATTCATAACACTATCCTCCATCAATTCCGATTTTGTACCTTTAACAGAATACCACAATCAAACCCATATTTCTATTGAATTTCCATTAAATTTCTTCCTCCCTCCGCTTAGTCTTGTTTTGTTGTCTGCTATGCTGTCGGCTCTCGTTCTGAAGCTCCCTTTCAAGGTTCTTTCTGTTGTAGCTGATTACTTCCGCATAAGCTAATTCTGTGGCGGTTTTGGTCTGCTCCTTGCCGATACTGTCATATTCCGATTGCAAAGACTGTATCTCTGCTTTCCACTGTTTAGGCGTTATCTTCTCGCCGTTCTGTAAAAGGCTCTGCATACGCTCCTTTAGTTCGGGGTACTTTGCAAGGCTTTCTTTATGCTCCTTATCGTATCTCATTTTCGCAAGTCCTTTGAGTGACTGGCTCTCTTTATAGGTAGCTTGGATTGGCGCATAGAGGGCATACATTTTTGACAGTTCCTTTAATCGGTTTAGTTTCTGCCCCTTTGAAAGATGTACCGTTTCCAACTCTTGGTATCTCTGTTCCTTATCCGCTGTGAATTTCGCAAGGCTCTCAAAGCTGTCTATCTTCCTTGTCGTGATGAATTTTTCTGCATTGTCGGCTGACTGCAAGGCGGTTCTGTCGGATATTCTTCTTAGGTGCTTTCCGCTGACAATCGGCAAATCAAGTCTGCCTTTGCGCTCCCTTACTTTTGCAATCATTTCCATGACTTCATTCTTCACGCTGACCGCTGTATTTTTAATCTTGGCATACTGTGCGCTGTGAAGTTCCTGCTTGGCAAGCATGAGCATTTCTTTCGCCTGTTCTAACAGCATATTGTTTTTGATGATTTCCCGATTGATGTTTCCCCTCTCGGTCTGTATGCCCTTACGCTCTAAAGCGTTGGCAACTGCCCCGATATGGATAGTTGGCTCTTTATCAATGCCTTGCTCCTTAAAAGAACGGTGTTCCCAGTGAAGCGCAATCCCCAACTGCTCATTGGTGGCATTGATTGTGTCGGCTAAATCCTTGCGCCACATCTTGGCGTTTTCCTTACTGTTCCAGTCGGTGCTGTCGGCGGTGTGGCATTTCCACTGTTTACGGTTTTGCTTGTCAACTTTCTGCTGACCTGTCTTTTTATCAATCACTGGTATCTTTTCGCCGTTTTCGTCAAGGTCATAGATTTTCTTCTGTTTCGCTCCCCATTCCCCGTTTTCAGTGAGAGGGCGCATTGTGAGTAAAACATGGATATGGAGATTGCGCTGTCCTTTATCATTCTCGCTGTCATGTATCGCCCAGTCAGCGCACATTCCTTTATCAACAAAATTCCTCTGCACATAATCCCTCACGACTTCCTCCGCAAGTTCATAACTCCATTCGTTGGGAAGTGACGCTTTCAGCATTCTTGCAAGCTGTGATTTCTGCCCTTTCTCTGACAGTTCAACAGCGTTCCATAAGGTGGCTCTGTCTGCATACTCTTTAGGTGCGTTGGGTGGGAGAGAGATTTCACTGTGGACTAAATCTTCATGGTATTTAGGGCGGTAGGTCTGCCCGTCATACTCACTCACAAGAATACTCCTGCTGATGTATGATGCTTTCTCAACTGCCGACTGCCCCTTGCTCCGTTTGACTATGGAAAAACGTGTGCTTGCCTGTTTCGTGACCTTACCCATACATAACACCTACATTCTGCCGACAGGGTAGTGGGGCGCATGGACAGACTTTGTGGGCAGATAAAAGCCGCACTTTGGCTTTTGTCTGAACGCAAAGTTCACTAAAGGGTAGCAAGCGCAGCTTGCGAAGGGGAATTGTCGTTTCCCCTTTTGGCTGTCGCAAGACAGACAACGCCCTCCGCAGGAGTCCATGCAAGTGAAACTTGCCCCTCGGAGAGCGCACATACCACCTCTGGTGGTATATCTGTGCGCACCCCGTAAACGGGGTGAATATGTTACCTCGGCTTTCCAGTGTCCTTGCCTTTGTCATTCCGTACCGCCCTCGCTTTCATTTTCGGCATTGGGGAGAGTGGATTGTGGGGGAGTGGTTTCTCGGCTTTCCGCTTTGATTTTAGAGATAATCTGCTGACACTCCCTTGTCTGCAATGCAACCGACAAGATACGGTTTAACTCGCCCTCGTCATAGCGGTAGCAGTCGGGGAAATACTTCACAATGATACCGCCCATGATGTACTTGTGGTGGTTCTCGGCTTTGCGTTTTTTCTCGTTCTGCTTTTTCTTCTCATTGGCTACACGCTGTTTCGCCTGTTCCAATGCCTGCAATGCTTTTTCTAAATTTCTGCTTGCGTCATTTTTGCTCTCAATCATCTTGATACCTCATTCTTTCTGTACTGTGTTGATTAGTTTTGGAAATAAAAAAGGTAGCTGATTGTCTGTTAAGATAATCGCTACCTAAAGGTAAACAATATTTAGTTTTCATATCATTTTTCTGTCTTGATTTTTCCCGACAAACTGGAATTTATTGAAATGTAATTCTCAAAAGACAAAAATCAAATCCTTGCCGTATGCTTTGCACAATTTCTACATAGACAGGTTTTTCAAAAACAATCTCAAATAATTTTTTGTTATATCCAGCAGTGCAGTGACACCATGTTAATGAATTTGAATTTTTTGCTTTTTCTAACATAGGACATTCACAAGTAAACATTTTTGTATACAGTTGATTATCTTTAATAAACCAACCGGCACCATTTTCGTTCAGAGCATTGACAAATCTATGCAAATCCTTATCCAAAGAGAGATAGAGTTGTTTCAAGTTATTTGCTGTATCTTCTAACCTACCATTTTCATTACAATAGCACTCTTGGCGAATGTTTTTTACCGTTTTTTTATCAAATCTATTTTCAAGAATAGCAGATAGCTTTTCTACCCACTCGGCTCGAATGTCTGGTGTTGAATTTATAGATAATGGAATTTCCTTTATTATGCTTTCTGCAACTTCCCTTGATACATTCTTTTCCAAACTATGTTTCAACCTCATTAACTCATCTATTTCTAATGTCGGAGAAACTTGCTCTGGCATAGAAAAATTTTTCATATTCTTTCTCCTTAAATTTCGATTTGTTAAATTGTTCAATGTCATTATCTTACCACAAACGCATACACAATTCCATTAAATTTTCTTTAATTTCCCTTTGCCTTGTTATTTGCAATCATCATCTGCCTTGCCCGTTCCCTCTGCTCTGTACTGAACGCCCTCGGCTTGCGGTAGCAGACGTATGACTTTGGAAAAGAATAGGTCTTAGATACCTCGTCCTGCCCTGTCAGCTTGTATGTGTCGGGGAAGTCGGCAACAAGCGTGTCAAGTTTCCGCATAACCGCTTTATCCCTTGTATAGAGGGTGGCGGTCTTTTCTCCTGCATTATAATTGACAATCGTTTCCTGTTCGTATCGGGAAAGTTTCATAGTGCCATATCCCCCTTTCCTTTGCTGTGGGTTCTGTGCTTTTTTCCCTCGGAAACTGTCGGCTGTTTTGCCTGTTCCTTTGCTCTGGCTAACCTTGTCCTTATGGAGTGGTCACGCTCGGTCAGTTTCCGTCTTTTGGTGGTGGCGGTCAGTTCCGCACACGTTTCTTCTGACAGGGAATTTAATTTCTTTAAGGTGCTACTTACTATCTGCTTTGTGTTATCGTCTTTTATCTGCGGAAGAATAGCAGACAGACTGGCGCACGTTTCCGCTTTTCCCTGTTCTCCAAACTGGTAAATCAGATTGATTTCATCAGCGTTAAAAGGTATCTGTATATTTGCGCCCTCACATAAACGCTCCACGCCCACGCACTTAGGGAGATTTTTTGTCAGTTCGTAATTATCCCTCGCTGTGATTGTTCCATGCCTGTCGGTCTGCCTTACCTCGACTTCACACTGGCTTTTCTGTTCCAACACAAGCCACTGGTATTTATCGTTTTCTTTCGTAAATACAGTCTGATGCGCATTGGAGTGTGTCTTGCTACGGATATATTTGTCGGCGGTACTGTAATAGTCCAAAATCTGTTGTTCCTGCTTTTTATTCATGGTCTTTGCCCTCCTGTGATATGGATTGATATGATTGATTGGTTTCGGTGTTGATATATGATTTTTTCTCGTTACTTGTTGGGAGATTTGATTGCGGAATACTGTTGTTGGGTATTTCTCCGCTTGGGGAATAGGAGTTCATTTCATACGGTAATTACCGCATGAAAAAAGACTATAACCGATACTGTCATAGCCTTTTAAGGATTGAGGAAGTCCCTTTTTTATTTGTATTTGTTTGTCGCCCCTCCGCACTATCCAACATCTGTCGCACACACAATACCTGAAACCCTTTTATCATGCATCAGGTTTTTAAGCACACGATACTGTGCCGCTGTCTCCTCTTTTATTTCATACTTCCATTTTTCCGGTATGATGGGCAGCGTTTCATATGCCCATGTTTTCCATTCATCAAAATAGGCATCCGGTTTCGCAAGTTCTACCAGATGCCCGATACACCAGGAAGCGATATAGCCGTTTCCCTCCATATATCCGTCTTTCCTTTCCTCTGCGCCGATCACCGCGGCAATGCTCCTTGCCACGCTGGGTTTCTCTGCAATCACTAACTTATATTCCATTTTTTGTCTGCCGGCATCATTTCCGGCATCTCCTTCCTTTTTTATTTTTGTTTCCACTCAGACATCATTATAATCAAGGGCAAAGGGGAAATGCGCCTTTGCCCTGTTGCCATTATATGTCCATTATTGAGTGTCAAGGTCGGGTAAGTATTTTGCTTCGCAAAATCTCCACCCTACCCTTGACACTGAGGCAGGTTTTTCCTGTATTCACGTAAAAAACTGCGAAATATCAGTTTTCTTGCTACCGTATTACTTCTTTTCCCTTTTCTTCTGCTACTCTCCCGCTCCTTTCCGGCTGCTGCATCTGCAGTATCTCCATTTTTCCCCTGACTGACGGCTTGTTTTCTTCCTTCTTCCCGGTATTGCTTCTTTCCCTTCCCGCTGTCCGGCTCTCGATGCGCTCATATTTCATGATTGCCTTTTCTGCCTCCTTCACCGCATTGGCACAGCCATTCAGCAATTTTTCCACACATGTCTTCAACGAAGAAAACAAAATGGCTTCCTTGTCGTAGCTTTCTCTGTCCAGCATGCGGGGGTACATCCTTCCATTTATCTCTTGAATGGCATACCCCCAGAGTGGATCGGGTTCTATACGTTTGATCTCTTCCAATGTTTTTTTCATCTCCGCAGCATCATCATGGAAGTTATTATGTAGATTACGCAGCAATTCTCCCAGATTCAGATCCCTGCAGGCATTTTTCAATTTTGCGGGATCACTTTTTGCAGCGTCCCGCATTAGTTCTTCTGATCTGTCGCTGATTTCTCCCCGCATATTCCAGAATCCGTTATAACTTTTTCTCTTTGTCGATTCTGCCGCCTGCAGTACCGTTTCAAATACCTCCCGTTTCTCCGCAGAGATATCTATGTTCCCAAATTCCTCTGAAAGCTTCCTGATCTGTTCTAACTGATGGGAAATATCCTGTACTGTGTGCAGAATCTCCCGTTCACATGCTGCAAAGATCCCCAACTGTCTGTGCGCCCGGTTCTGTTCCAACTGATACACAAACCACATCAGCGTTTCCAGATTCGGGATCGATGAGGTATAGGTTCTTCCCTGTTTTACATATTTTTGGCTCTCTTTCATGTTCAGTTCCATACGGAGAAAGGGGGGCATCTTATCTTCGACCAGCATTTTATACATTGATCATTCCTCCAGCTCCTCAAAGAACTCATCGTATTCCTCTTCTCCCTGATACTCTTCTTCCTCTGACAGTTCTTCTTCGTCTTCCTCCTCTTCCTCATCCTCATCAAGAAAGTCTTCTTTCTTCCGGCGCGCCACTTTGAAGTAATAGCCAATGATAACCGCCGCTACCGCAAGGATACCCAGTATGATATAAGAAGCAGTTGTATCCGGTTTCTGCACGGGTTCCTCTGTCGGTTCCTCCTGTTCCGGTGCGGGCGCTTCCTCTTCATCTGCTTCTTTTTCTGTTTCTGCATTCTTTTTGTCCCCTGCCGCATCCGTGTTATTGTTTGGCAGCGCATCCTCCGCAACAGGTATCGCGGATTCCAGAGCGGCAGAATTTTGGGGTAAAGTCTCACTGTTGTCAGAGGTGACATTCAGCAGGTCATTCTCTGTGATTTCTGTGAGGAAATAAACCGTCTCCTCCTCCCCATCCCGGTCGATAATGAGATAGAATACTTTTTCCGAAGCAGTCTGGATCGTGTAAAATTCTTTTCCCTGATTCAGTTTTCCGTTTTCTCCCTGTTCTGTTTCACCGGGCAGGGAAACCGCATTTCCTTCGCTGTCTGTCCTGACATGTTCTGTGACTGCGGCTGCAGCACTGCCCGGTTTGGAGGCTTCCGCATTCTGGGGGAGATTTCCTTTTGTATCCCCTGTACTTTCGTCAGCAGAAATTTTATAATACGGGTTTTTCACTTTATAAACCTCTGATGTATTCCCCGCATGGTCCATCGCTGTGACTGTAAAATACTCATACCCGGTGTCAAACTGCTGCAGGCGGATATGCAGGGCGCCGTTTGTCAGGTCTTTGAACTCATAGCCGTTCACATACACTGTTTTTGCTCCGGATTCCATATCGTGTACCTGTATGCTCAAAAGGCCGTCATTCACTGCCGCATTCAAAGTGGGCTTTGTATTGTCAAAACATCTGACAGTGCGGCTTTTTTCATAGGTATTTCCGTTCTGGTCTTTCGCCTGTGCATATATGGTGCAGTTCTCGGTAATCTCCAGCTTTTTATCTTCGGTGATATCCATCCAGCTTCCGTTCTGCCCGATCTTTGCCTGCAGCTTTACCAGCTCAAAGTTTCCGGTTTTCGCGGTATCCGAGACTTTGAATGTCACAGTGGCGGTATCGTTGTGCCAGCCATCCGGTTTGTTGATATAGATGGCAACGTTAGGTTTCTGGTAGCGGCAGGCTTTATAATCTGCCGCGCATACGGCGCAGTCATGGTCGTATTCATACGCCCCGCACTTTGCTCTGCAGGTGCACACTGTCGTCTGGACGTCATTTCCCGATACGCCCTGCCTCACTTCTTCCGCATGGGCATTTTCACCGTTTGCAAACAGCCAAAGCGGCAGGCACAACAGGAATGCTGCCGTGATCAGTGAAAGTGTTTTAAATGATATCTTTTTCTTCATGTCTTTCTTCCCTTCCTTCCAATATTTTCTTATTTTCCTTTTCTCTTTCCCGGATCATCTCGATGATGTCTTTTAACGGAATCTTGCTCTTTTCAATGGTCTTTACGGTTGCCGCCATCTCCGCAGCGTCCTTCTGTTCCAGCAGTTCCCGCTCCCTTTCCTGTAAAAGGACAAGCTGCTCACGGACTTTTTTCAGTTCTTTTTCAATCCTTTCTATGGTCAAATTTTCACCTCCTTCCGCAAAAAAGGGACTGGCTTTCTGTTTTCCTGCCACTCCCTGTACTGGTTATATTTTTTCTGTTACTATTTCCCACATCCACACCTGAAAACTTCCTTTTTGGCACTCTCTACCCGCGGCAGAATAATCTCCCTTACATAAAACGGATTGATCTCCGCCGCGATAAAATCTCTCCTGTTCTTAATACAGGAAACGATTTCTGTACCTGATCCGGCAAATGGTATCAATACTAAATCTTCCGACGAACTGCTGGCAAGCAAAATTCTTTCAGACAGCTTTTCCGGTTTCTGTGTCGGATGTTTCGTTGCTTCCCGGTAATTAGGCTTAATTCTTGAGCATTCCCATACATTCCCACATGTTTTCCCTTTTGGATTTTTTCGTTTATCTTTTTCGCCTCCGGCATGGTAAGGAATACGGATACTGTCATGGTTAATTTCATGCAGTGGATTACTGTAAAACCAAAGAAATTCACTTTCATTCCGATAAGTTGATTTGCCGGGCAGTCCCGTCGAAAAATTCCAGACAATCAAATTCCTTTTAATCCAGTCAAATTGGTCTAAAACAAGAACCGAAAGTTTATCAATTACCTTGCTGCTCCCCCAACAGTAAAATGCACCTGTTGGTTTTAATACCCTGTGGCATTCTGTTACCCATCCCCTGCACCATTCCAGATATTCGAAAACTGTTTGGAAAACAAAATCAAACTCTCCCTTCACACGGAAATATGGCGGATCAGCAATAACTAAATCAATACTTGAATCCGGAATCCTTTTTAATACTTCCATACAGTCAATTTCATATATGTGGTTTCTTTTTATCTCCATTCTTCTCCTTTTCCAGATATGTTTTATTCTCACACATTTTTCAGATACCTCTCTGATAAAATAATTCAACTTATCCTGTTAAAGCCTGCCAAATCCGTAGAAGTGGCTCTGCCAGTATGCCGAATGGATCGAGGCATACTGGATGGGATCGCCGCAGTGGATCATCACGCTGTCCCCGCAGTATATCCCCACATGGCTGACCGGCCCTGCGGAGTTGTATGTGCCGGTAAAAAAGATGATATCCCCCGGCTTTGCATCAGATGCCGATACCCTGCCGCACTGGTCATAAATCCCTTGTGCAGTTGTCCTGGGCAGGTCGTGGACGCCGCTGTTTGACATCACCCAGCATACAAAACCCGAGCAGTCGAAACTTGTGGAAGGGCTTGAGCCGCCCCATACATAGGGGTAACCGAGATATTTTGCGGCTTCCTCCATCAACGCCTGCACCTGCGCATCGTCGTAGGCACCCGGCGGCATGATATTTCCCCCGCCCGGCGTCTCCCCGTATAACGTCCCCTCCCCTGCCTCAAAATAAAATAACGGGTTGTAGTATTCCCCGTTAAATAAACATTCGATATGCAGGTGGCTTCCCGTACTGCTTCCCGTGTTCCCTGTTGTGCCTATACTGTCTCCATGCGCCACGATCTGTCCGGCGCTGACGCTTAGCGTATCCATGTGGGCATACTTCGTGCAGTAACCGGAGTCATCTTCGATCACAACATAATTCCCATAATAACTGTCATAAGCAGCAGTTGTGACCATGCCGTCCATCGCCGCATACACCGCTGTCCCTGCAGGCACTCCGATATCCATGCCCCGGTGGAACTGCTCCTGCCCTGTCACCGGATGGATGCGGTAGCCATAGTAACTGCTGACATAACTGTACCAGTACAGGTTTAACGGCGTGTAAAACTGCTGTATCAGGCCGTGGGTTTCTCCGTAGAGGGCGAAGATTTCTTTCTGCTCCGCATCCATCCGGTCGGATGTTAACATCCGCAGGTCCACAGCAGTTAATTTCACTTCCAGTATCGTAACAGTATATTCTTCTTCCTCTTCGTATTCATAGGATTCTTCCTTTTCTTCTCCCGTCGCCGGATCTGTCACTGTCCGCGTGCCTGTTCTGGTCACGGTCCGTGTTCTCGTTTCTGTTACCGGCGTGAGGGTAAGATCATACATCCCATCAAAAAGGTTTTCGATTTCCCCCTGCACATCCGCTGCTATAAATTCCGTATGTATTGCAGACAGATAGCTGACCAGCGTAAATGGATCATGCCCGATCGGCGCAAGGTTATAGCGGTATTCGTCATAATCCGGATATTCTGTCTCAATCCTGTCGATCCGCGCCTGCAGATCCCTTTCCAGTTCTGATAAGGCCAGGTCAGCCGCGTCGATCTCTGATGGACGGCTCATATAGCTCCCGGCAAGCACCGTACTCATGCCGCCTGAAAACACTGCCCCACAGGATGATACGGACGTCATGACCATAAGCAGCAGTATCCCTGCCATACCGGCAGAAAGAACGACTGATGCCCTCTTTCCGATCATCTCCTGAAGCTTCTTTGCTGCGGATGTCGCTGTATTTGCTGATTTTCTCGCTGCATCTTTTGTATTTTTTGCAACCCTTTCCGCCCGCACCGCTTTCGCATACTCCCGTTTAATCCGCTGTTTCTGTAGCCGTTTCTGTACCTGCTTTTTCAAGGCCTTTTCCTGCATTTCCGGATGCTCTTCCAGAAATTTCCGGTACTGGAATTCTGTTTCTTTTTGGAGCCGCTTTCTTTTTGCTGTTTCCTCTTTTTTATGGCGTCTTTGGTTTCTTTTCCTTTTATACCGCCCTGTAAAACGGTATCCGTCCGCCATTTTCTGCTGTCCCTCTCTTAACGCTTCCGCTGCAGGATTATCATCGTTTCCTTCCGATGACTGGTCAGAGGAAAAATCCGTATACGCCATGCCTGCAAAACCGGCCAGATTGTTTTTCTCAAAAATCTTTCCTTTTTCAGCATCGGCAGCTCTGGATTTCCCTCCGCCCCTGCCGGAGATACGCCTATAGGAATGTTCCGCTTTATCCGCTGTTTTTCTCTTCGCCCGTCTGCTTTTTTCCCCAGCCTGCTTTTCCTTTTTCTCTGCTATAGCCGGTTCTTTTCTTCCATGGAACTCTGTGCCGGAGTCTTCTGAAAATAAAGATTCCGTTTCTTTTGTCCGGAAGACCTGTTCTGCAGCGGTATTCCGGCGGAGACTGCTGTGCTTATTTTTGTATCTGCGAGGTTTCCTTTTTTTCTTATCTGTCACAAAAATTTTTTCCCCCTTTCTGCTTCTTAATTTTTAGACTGCCTTTTTCCGTTTTCTCCTGTAACTTGTGTCAAAGTCTTTAAAATCAGGTACTGCCCTGAAAAACCACTTATTATTTACCCACTGCTGCAGCCTGCGCGTCTCCGGCGGTGCGGTATGTTTTTCAAAAACCATCACATAGGGATCATATCCCATATCCCGCAGGGTATATATCCGGTACAGGTCCTGTTCCAGTGTACTCCCATAGTTGGTCAATACATAGACGCGCCGTTTCCTGTCATCTGTAACAGAAGTAAGCTCCGCAAATTTTTTAAAGTATGCCGTCAGGTCATCCTCCGGATCATCCCATGCGAAATGCAGCATTTTCGTTTTTACCCGGTTTAGCGCCTCTATTTTTTCCGGCGTCGCTAACCGGATATCCAGCCCCTGTGTAAAATCCACATTTGCCCCATTGTCTGCAAGCTGGCGCAAAAGCCGTTCCCAGTCAGGGCAGGCAAGCAGGTTTGCATCCAACAGCTTGATTTCCTTTTCCCCATTCCAGAATTCCGACAGATCTGCGACAGCTATGCTTCTCCTGCCCTCTTTTTTCGCTACAATGCAAAATCCGCAGCCGCGGGGACATCCCCTTGTTAAAATTCCATAGGCTGTCCCGCTAAACTGCGGATAAATACTATAATCAGGGAAAGCGTGTTCTATCTCGTCGGGCAGCCTGTTATCCAGCCCATATCCCGTGCCCCCTCTGATGATCCTGTCAGCATGTACTGTCCCCGCAAAATCTTTGGAATAGCTGTCAGTAAATACCCGGCTCATGTAAACGAGGTCATAATGCTTCCTGCCATCATGCCATTCCACACAGTCACCCCTTGCTTTGTGGTATGCCGACAGTTTCATCAGGCACAGGTTAGGCCACCGGTGCCCGTCCACATCTATCAATCCTATTTTCATATATTCAGATCCCTCCCTGCCCTCTTTCCTCCGGCTTCGTGTTCATAATCCTGTAGGTTTCCGTGTCTGCCGGGTATTTATCAATAAACGGGATCACCACCTTATCAAACAGGATGAGTCCGCTGCCGGGGTCGGAATTGGTCACATAGGCAAGCTGTTTTTCGGAAAGCCCCAGCTTATCCGCAAGGATGTCCTGGTCTTTTGCATTCTGATTCAATAAATAAATAAAATCGGAGTTGCCTAAGATTCCCTCAATCTCCTCCGATCTCAGAAAATCGCCTACATTCTGCGTCAAGCCTGTGGGGATTCCGCCCCATTTTCTAAAGCGCTTCCACATCTCCACTGAATAAAGTGCTGTCTGTTTTTCTTTCAAAAGCAGGTGGAATTCATCACAGTAGTATCTTGTAGCAATCCTGCGTTCCCTGTTCTGGGAGACACGGTTCCACACCGCGTCCTGTACGATTAACATCCCCAGCTCTTTGAGCTGGTTTCCCAGATCACGGATGTCAAAACAAAGCATCCGGTTCCCGGCGTCCACGTTGGTCCTGTGGTTGAAATAATTCTGAGAGCCGTGCACATACAGCACAAGGCTGTTTGCGATCCGCACCGCTTTCTGCTTCGCCTCCTTCTGCATTTCCGGTGGCACATCTATCGGTTCATATTTTAAGAGGGCATTGTATAAATCCTCCAGCACGGGCATGTTTTCCGGCTCCGGATCTTTGAAATAATTATCATAGATATGTTTGATGCAGGTATCTATGATGCCCTTTTCGTCATTCACTAACCCGTCCTTCCCACCGGCGATCAGGTCGCACAGCGTGATCAGGAAGTCGCTCTTTAATTTCAGCGCATCCTTATCGTCCTTATGCGAGAGCTGGATATCCATCGGGTTCAGGTAATCTTCTGAATTAGTGGCAAGCCTCACCACCTGCCCGTGGAGCGCCTGCACCAGCGGGAAATATTCGCCCTCCGGATCACAGATGATGATATCGTCCCCTGTGGCAAGGAAGCAGGATAAAATTTCCCGTTTTGCGGAAAAGGATTTGCCGCTCCCCGGCGTCCCCAGGATCACCCCGTTCGGCGTGCGCAGCTTCTTTCTGTCCGCCATGATCATGTTGTTGGAAAGAGCATTTAATCCGTAATAAATCGCAGGGGATTCCATAAATAATTCCTGCGTGCAGAAGGGCACAAGGATTGCCGTGCTTTTTGTGGTCAAGTCCCGTTCTATCCCTGTTTCATTACAGCCAATCGGCGCTGATGCCATCAGCCCCTGCTCCTGCAGATACTGCAGGCAGCGCAGGTTGCAGTTCGCCTGCTGAATAATTCCGGATACCCGCTGCGTGACATTTTCCAGTTTCCTTTTCGTCCTGCCAAAACAGGTGATCAAAAACGTCATCCGGATCAGCTTCTGGTTGCTCGTATTTAAATCTTCCAGAAGTTCCATTGTATTTTTTTCATAAGTAATGATATCCGTAGGCAGGATATCCATGTCATAACCGGATCGCACCGCTTTCTTCTGCTCCTCAATCTTTGTTGTCTGGACGTTGGTGAGCGCCTTTTTTACCATCTTGATTGCCCGCAGGGGATCGTATGTCTGCATGTGCATCGTGACGGTCAGGTTGTCGTCGATATCCAGCAGTTTTTTTAACATTTCATCGTCATGCTTCGGCGCGATCATCTCCAGATAGGATACACTGCCGTACATGCTGCCCGACTGGAACCTGTTCGGATAACGGAAATCGAACCCCGGCGGTGCGATATAGTCTTTCACGGATTTACCGGATTCCGACAGTTCCTTATAGGAAAACCGGAAGGGCGCCATCTCCCCCTGGTTAAAATATTCATACAGGATGCGCAGCCTCTCCTTCCCGTCCAACGCCCTTGCGCTCGTCCCGATGCTGTTCAGGTTGCGGATCACATCCGCCTCAATGTTTTTCAGCCTGTTCCTCGCGTCCTTCACCTCGCTGCTTTCCACGCCAAAAATGAGATACTTTGATTTGACGATCCCATTGTTGCCTTTCATTGACTGCTCCTGCAGCATCTGTATATACTCTGTCCGGATACCGGCAAATTCATCATCCTGCCTCGGAATATCAAACCTCTCCGCAAGCATTTTTTCATTTGCTCGCCTGTTGAATAAGAACAGGGCAAACTTGATGGACGGATCAAAATAATTGATCAGCCTGCTGTATTCCATCAGGATATCGCCCTGGTCCTCTGTTTCCAGCAGGTCATAGTTGATATCAAAAAATTCCACCATCTTTGTGTAATAGTTTTTTGTCACCTGACATATTCCGTCGCGGAACATCTTTTCAAAAGTAATGCTTTTCTGTGCGGTATCCGGCACCGCCTGTTCCCTGCCCTTTCCTGCAAGGGTGCGCTTCAGTTTTCTCAGCCGCCTGTATTCCGCATAACTGATTCCCCCTTTTTCTTTCTCTTTTTTATTTCCGTGCAGTTCTTTTCCTTCCCCTGTTTCCCGCTTTTTCTTCAAGCTGCTGCACCTCCTTCCTGATCTTTTCCTGTTCTTCCAGCTTCCTGTAAAGGTTCTCCGAGCGGTACGGCCTGATCCCCGGCACGAGGAATTTCTGTCGTACCATAAGATACAGTATCTTCTCTGCCGGGAAGCCATGCTTTTCGTACATCGCCAAAAAGAAAAACGGCAGCATAAGCGCTACCATCATCAGGGACGATGCCTGTGTCCCCAGAAAATCTTTTGTAAAAATATAAAAGGGAATCCCCACCGCACCAGCGCTCCCAAAACAGATCAGCTGGCGCTTCGTAAGGTTGAGCGCTACTTTGGTCTTGATGCGGCTCAAATCCTTCGGCACTGGTACTGATATTGCCATATATATTTGTGCCAGGACATCTGCCCCGGCACCTCCTCCTTTCTGAATATTTTGCTGTTTCTGCCTGCACTGCCGCCATGTAAAATCCGGCCTGCTGTGCGCTTTCTATCCATATCCCGCCTCCATCATCCTCTCTTGCGATGCCCGGAACCACTTCTTTTCTATTTCCACGCCCACAAACCTCCTGCCTGCCCTGATGCATGCCTCCCCTGTTGTGCCGCTCCCCATAAACGGATCGAAACACACCTCATCCTCCAGCGTGGAACATTCCACCAGATGCTTTATCATGGGCACCGGCTTCTCCGTGGGATGGCGTTTCCCCTTTCCCCTCGGCATCCTTGCCTCGATAACCGTTGATCCTGTAAAGTGCGCTTTCCTGTACCCGCCCTTCCGGTACATCAGAATAAATTCCGCGCGTTTTGGGTAATAGGACGAGGGCACCGCCATTTTTTTATCCAGAACCAGCAGCTCGCAAAACTGAAAGCCGCTGTCCAAACAGACCTCATTGATCCGGAACAGGTTCCTGTCATTGCTCATCACATAAAAATACCTTTCCTCCCGCAGTATCCTGTAAATTTCTGGTATCCATGCGGCAAACTCAATCTGTTTTGTCTGGAACCCACCGTTTTTAAATATCTCACCGCCCCGGTAAAGGAGCCTCCCCCGTTTCATGCCCCCGCTCACTAATTCATAGGGCGGATCGGTAAACACAAGGTCTATGCTGTTATCTTCCATGCTGTCCGCAAAATGGAGGAAGTCATCATGGACCAGCTCCACTTTCCCTGTGCCATACGCCGCTGCAGCCTCTTTTTCCATTCCGTTTCCACCTCCTCCCTGCACAGTTTCCATCTGTCAGTGTGCGTTCAGGACCGATTTTGCCAGCGATCCCGTCCGGAAAAGGCTGAAGCACAGGACTACCGTG
>Ga0137297_10120_pt1 | contig 61931 bp, 62 predicted proteins | sample RamsorincwithD2O_FD_97191 | JGI IMG/M metagenome (GOLD analysis project Ga0137297, IMG submission 97191) | Mouse cecal microbial communities from Vienna, Austria - Mucin amended with D2O | ecosystem: Host-associated > Mammals > Digestive system > Large intestine > Cecum | place: Austria: Vienna...
AAGGCTGGGAAGATGGCATAGAAGAAGGCATAAAAAAAGGAAAAGCTAATGGCATAGAAGAAGGTATTCAAAAAATTGCTCGTAATTTAAAAAACACAGGTTTAGATATTAAAATGATATCCGCTAATACTGGATTATCTATTGAACAAATTGAAAAACTTTAAAAAAAATTGACTCATAAATACAGAATCAATTTTTTTATTTCAAAAATAAAACTACTATTTTGAAAAAAAACAAATTACAAAACATGCAATTGAATCGCATCACACCTTCTACTATAAAACAAATCGTTTCTCATTTTTTAAATCATCATAATGATCAATAAGCTGAACACCAGAGCAAGACATCTTCTGAAAAGCCATCAAAGAACAACAACTACGTAAATGACCTGGACTTTCAAAAGTCTCCACTAAATCTTTTGGCACAATAATTGGTATTTCAATTCCACGTTCTCTATGAAAATCTGAAAGCGATACAGTAAAATCTGTTACACATATATCTGTACAACATCCCACCACCACAATATCCTCATATTCTTTAAAACGTTCCTGATAAAATTGTTGAAATAATTCCTCTTTAAAACCATTAGTAGTATTTTTAAATATAATATTCATATCCGCTGCAAATGGTTGTAACTCCGGCACCAATTCACACTCCTCAGTACCTTTCAAACAATGTACAGGATACTCCTGTAACTCTGTATCAGAAAGCTCATGACAGTCCTGAAATGCCACTACATCATAACCACGATCCAAGTATTCCAAAATAACTTCTCTAATTCCTTCTGTAATATGATTAATATAACGATCATGTAAAGCTCCAAAATTTACAAATCCATTTACCATATCAATCACCACTAGTAATTTCTTTTTCATATAATCTCCTTCTTTCTTTTTATCATAAAGATAATAACAATTTCTAAAAAAATATACAGATCGGCCTCTCTGTTAATAACAGTATATTAAAAAGAGCTGAATTTGTCAACTCTTTTTAACTATTTTTTAAATTTTCTTCCATTAAAGTCTTCACTTCATCATAAAGCTTTTGATTCGCACTTTCTAAATCCATATCCGTAATTTGAAATGGCTTACCATATCGAATCACCAAATTTTTACTGCGAAACTTATAGTCACCTGTCACTCCAAAAGGAACTAAAAAAGCATCCGACTTTTTAGCCATACTAACTGCTCCATACTTAAATGGAAGCAAAAACTCTTTCGTCTTATTTCTTGTACCTTCTGGAAATAGTCCAACAGCCCCTCCATCCTTTAATACAGTCATAGCCGCCTCTACAGACTTTGGATCCTTCCCACTACGATCCACAGAAATACAACCTGTACCTTTAAAAAACCAAGCTACTTTTTTATTATCAAAATATTCCTTCTTAGCCATATAATGAATTCCCCTTTTAGTAGCAACAATCGTCAAACATTGATCATACAAATGCTTATGATTACCCACAATGACAATTGGCCCACTAATCGGAATATTTTCCTTTCCAATAATCTTAGGATTATAATAAAACTTAAAAACAGGGCCTAAAATTACTCTACCAATCCAATATAACCAAGGCAACTTACGATTCATCATCATCAACTCCAATATCACTTTGTAACTTTACAAAATCAACTTTTCCCAATTTTGTCTTCGGAAGTTTCTTCCGATAAACAAAATCATGTGGCACCATATACTTTGCTAAATGCTTCTTACAATATTCTTTAATATCAGATTTCACAAACAAGCCATGAAATCCATCCTTAAGAACAATAAACGCCTTTGGAACCTCCTGCTTATAAGGATGAGCAACCCCCACCACAGTACATTGAAGCACTGCTGGATGAGACTCAATTATTTCCTCAATATGAGATGGATAAACATTATAACCACTCGTAACAATCATCCGCTTCTGTCTACCTTTATAAAAAACAAACCCATCCTCATCCATATATCCCAAATCTCCAGTATGCAACCAAATATGACCATCACTATGAATCTGCAAAGCTTCATTTGTTTCACTCTCATCATTTAAATATCCCATCATCAATGCTTTTGTATGAATACAAATTTCCCCAATTGTCCCATAAGAAACTGTCCTTCTAGTTGCTGGATCAATAATTTTAACATGATTACCAACCAAAGGAATTCCCACTGAACCACTTTTATTCACATCATCATGAGCCAAACAAACCGCTGCTAAACCTTCTGATAATCCATAACCTTGTGTAATAATTGCTTTAGAGTTATGCTCCTTTAAATAACAATTAACTTCACTTTCCAACTTAGAACTAAGTAAATCTCCTCCACTTACTACATATTTCAAAAATGATAAATCTAAATCTGACTCATTCTTACATCCGATTAAAGCCTCAAACAAAGTTGGTACCCCTAAAACACAAGTAGGTCTTGTTTTCTTAAACAATGTATCAAATTTAGTAGCATCAAATTGCGGAATTAAAATACTATAACACCCTAACGCCAATGGTGTATGCATCAAAACACTAAGTCCAAAGCCATGAAAATTAGGCATAATAGCCAAGCAACAATCTCCAGGCTTTAATTGAGTCAATGAAACCTTTTCCTGATATGCCCCTAAAATAAAAGCCCTATTTTGAATCACCACATTCTTAGGTTTCCCACTCGTACCCCCACTATGTAAAATAACCGCTGGTGTATCTTTACCACAAAAAGACTCAATCACTTCCGAATGTCCTTTCGATAAACGTCGAAACTTTTTAAAAGAACAATAAGGATCTTTCTTTGGATACTTCACATATTTTCCAATCTGAGTAATTTTATATCCTATTTTCATAACCCAATTCATTGAATCAGCTGCACTTACAAAAATCACTTTCAAAACCCCAGTATGATCAATCTGACTCTGAATTTTATCATAAATAAGATCAATAGCCACCATATACTTACTATTCGTAGATACTAAACTTTCTCTAATCTCTTCCTCAGCAGACAATGGATGTAACATATTAGCAATCGCCCCTAACTTATTCAAAGCATAAAGACAAATCAAAGCCTCAGGAACATTAGGCAAACAAATTGTAACAATATCACCTTTTCCTACTCCCAATCGTTTAAAAGAAACCGCACAATCATCAATCTGTCGCAAAAAAGTTTGATAATTTACCTTTCGATTAAAGTATTGATAAGCAGTATAACTAGGATATTGGTGTGCACTATGTACCACCTGATCATACATACTAATATTAGGAATAGAAAACTCTAAATCTTCTTTTTGATAATACTTCTCCCATGGAGCAGGTATTGCCTTCTTCCTTCTAAAAATATCAAAAATAGCCATTCAAAATCACCCACGTTTCATATTACTCACAAGATCTTTCAACTTCTCATTCTCACCATCTAACTGATCCGACTCTACCATAAATGGCTCTCCAAACACAATCGTTAAGTCCCTAGAAAACAATCGGTACTTTCCACTAATTCCAAATGGAACAATCGGTACTCCTGTATCATGAGCCATCTTCACTGCCCCAATCCGAAAAGGTAACATTACTCCCGTTTCCTTCTCAGTGGTACCTTCTGGAAATATCCCCACAACCTTACTTTCCCGCAAACATGCACAAGCACATTTCAAAGACTCTGGATCCTTCTGCTTTCGATTAACAGGAATCAAACCCATATTACAAAAAATTACTTTCTTAAATCCATGACATAGCTCTTGCTTAGCCATAAAATGAATGCATCGCTTAGTAGAACTCATAAGCATCAAGCAATCAAAATAATTGGTATGATTTCCTGCTAAAATCACCCCACCTTGCTTAGGAATATTCTCACGCCCAACCATCCTCGGTGTAAACAAAATAGAAAACAAAAACCGAATCACTGGCCTTACCAGTAAATATAGAAATGGTTCTTTCTGACTTACCTTCATATCCACCTCCGCGATTATATACTAATTATATTATAAAAATGATAGCCAGTCAACCAAAAGAAAAGCAGGAACAACCTACTTACAACCTTTCAAAAAATAATTATACTCCTTCTCAAAATGCAATGTACTACTAGGTCCATGCCCTGGATAAATAGTAGTATGATCTGGATATTTTTTAATCTTATTCAAGCTCTTCATCATCTCTTGCCCATCCCCACCTGGCAAATCTGTTCTACCAACAGATTGATAAAATAAGAAATCCCCAGTAAACATGACATCATCATCCTTAAAATAGAAAGTAACAGAATCCTCTGTATGACCTAATGTCACAATTACCTCAAAAGCAAAAGATCCTACAACATACTCCTTCTCCTCTAACACCGGATAATCATAAACATCTGCATGATAAAATCCTTGTAACTCATCCAAAGCACCTACATGATCAAAATGATGATGTGTAATCAAAATTCCATCCACTTGTCTTTCCCCAATCTCTTTCTTTATTTTGAAAGCATCATCCCCAGGATCAATCACCAATACATGATCACCTTTTACCACCAAATAACAATTACACTGTAACTCACCAACTGGAATAACTTGTATCTTCATAATATCCTCCTCTAACTATGTCTCACCTTATGGACAAGAAAAACAATCACTAAAATTAAAACACTACCAACACCACAAATCCATTTCCAATTTACCTTAAAATAAGATAAAATAGAAAAATGCATATCTTCATTTAAAGTTAAAACAATTTCATCTAATAACTCATCATTATAATAAATAGAATATGTCCCAAGTCTCTCTCCACGCTTCATACGATAAGTAACCTCCGAAATAAAATCAGTTTCAAATCGAACCGCATCCTGATAATCATTCTCTAAATAATATACTTTATCCTCTGGAATAGACACCAAAACCTGATCAACCTTACCATATTTAACTGGAATACTACCAACTTCCAAATCTTTTGAAACTACCTTTTGATAGCCATAATTTTCATAAAAGAATTCATACAAAGTCTGTGCATCTAATACATGATATGGATAACTACTATCAGCTGGAACTCCAGCACTTGCCACCAAATAAGTAATTCCATCCTTCTTTGCAACACTAACCAAACAGTAGCCAGCATCCAAAGTAAAACCTGTTTTCCCCCCAATCAAATAAGGTAAAGACAAATCATAACGATCTGTATAACGAGCAATTGTACTAGAAAAAGTCAAAGATCCATCACTTATTGTATAAGAACGATTAGAAATAATATCATAAAATAATGGATTTTTTAAAGCATACATAAAAATACGTGCAACATCATCTACAGTAGAATAATGACCATACACATCCAATCCCGTAGTATTAACAAAATGCGTATTAGAAAGACCTAACGCAATAGCCTTTTCATTCATCATCTCAACAAAAGCATCTTCACTACCAGCTATAGTAAGTGCAAGAGCACGTGTAGCCTCCGCTCCAGAAGGTAACATTGCCCCATAAAGCAAATCCAAATAAGTAACCTGTTGCCCAACATGAAAGCCTGCCAAACTAGCACCTTCCTCATAAAGCCCTGAAAACATCTCATCCGTAATAACTAAAGTATCATTTACATCACTGATATGTTCAATCGCTACAATCGTCGTCATTACCTTTGTCATACTAGCAATCGAAACACGATCATCCTTCCTCATCTGATAAACCACTTTATCATCATTTAATTGATACATCACAATATTATTAGAATAAATTTCTAAAGCAAAAACAGAGTCACAAGCAAAAAGCACAACAGTCAACAATAAAGCCTTAACAAACTTCTTCATGGCATGCCTCCTCTAATATTCTTTTCACTGGACCATAAGTCTTCCGATATCCAGGAATAAGTCCATATTTCTCTATAGCCTCCAAATGAGCCTTCGTCGGATAACCTTTATGCTTCGAAAAGCCATACTCTGGATACTGCTCATCAAGCTCCATTAAAATATGATCACGTGTTACCTTAGCAATCACACTAGCCGCTGCAATACTAATACTTTTTGCATCACCTTTAATAATTGGTTCACAAGGAATTTCTATATCAATTGGCATCGCATCACTTAAAATATATTCTAAAGATAATTGTTTTTGAACCTCATGAATAGCTAAAATCATAGCCTCTCGACTGGCCTGATAAATATTAATCTCATCAATCCGCTCTGCTGAAACAATTCCAATACCATAAGCCAAAGCATGCTCTTTAATATAAGGAAAAAACTTTTCTCGCTTTTTTTCCGTCAACTTCTTAGAATCAGTAAGACCTTCTAATACAAAATCACGCGGAAGCACACAACACGCCGCTACCACTGGTCCCACCAAAGGTCCACGCCCAGCTTCATCACATCCTCCAATAAATTGATATCCTTTCTGAAACAAACCATTTTCATATTCCCATAAATCCATCATATCATCTCAATTCTCTAAATTTTTTTATATTCCCAAAATATAAGGTTCACTTACAGTACCATTTCCACCTATTATCTTTATATTAGATTTAAGATAAAGAACAGGACGAGTTGCTCCAGTTAAATTCGCATTGTTGAAAAGAACTCGACCATACATATTTACAACAAGTACACTATAACCCGATGCACTCCGAGAAGTAATTGTCCATTGATGGTTAGAACTACGATACAACCATGATTTTTGAACACATTCCGAGTATATTGTAGAATCACCACTACTATACCAACTATTCATTGAAGAAGTATCACATATATCATTAGTAGAACTAGTAGTGTATCCATAATCACTTGAATACATTAGTCCTATTGCTCCTCTCCATGTTATAGGTCTTCCACTATATACCGTTGTTCCTCTTTCAAATTCATATATTTTTTCTCTTGTCGCATCCTTATTAAAACCAGATATACCTCCCAAATTCCATATATGACTAGTATCAATCAATGATTTACTAGCAGTAGCAATACTATTAAAAAAAGTTGTATTTAATTCCTTTTGAAGTGTGGCCTGACTCCAATCATTTACATTGTTAGTATCCCAAACTATACTAGAATGATAAAATTCATCTCTAATTATCTTAGCTTGCCCATTGAAAATTCCAATAATTCTCCATGATTCATTATTAAATATGATATAATTATTGGGATTTATCCCAACATATCTAGGATTTCCATCTGGATCATTCTTCATAACATCAAAAGCCGAATTTACAACATCCACTATAGCAACTTTATCTTTCATAATAACAGTTCTCTGTAAAGAACTTTTATTTCCTTTATAAGTTGCAGTATAAGTAATGATATAAGTATCTGGCGTATTCACATCTATTTCTGTTTTCTTACTATTTTGACCCAAGATACTTATTTTCACCTGATCATTAGGTACCTCTTCTCCCCCCATCGTTTTCACACTATATCCAGGTTCTATATAAGAAGATTTGATTAATGTAATAGTACTATCTCCTACTAAAGTAATTACTGGAATATCTTTTTCTTCTGGTATCAAACATTTTCCTTCTTCGTATTTGAATACCACCACCTTCTCATCCTTAACACCTTTTATAGCACACCACTGATCATTATATATAGCAATACTCACATCTCCATTTCGATGAAATCTTAAAGTTCCACCTTTAGGTATTTCTCCACTATACCTAAGTCCTTCCGCTTCTGGAAAAGTATAAACCAAATTATCTATATTACTATTTAATAAATTTTCAGCATATTGCAATTTCACACTATCAATTAAACCATAAGCCGTATTTTTAAAAGCACTTTGTTTAGAATTATTCACAACATTTAAAATAATCGGAATAGTAACCAAAGCAATAATAGCCAGTATCACAATCACCGCTAGTAATTCTATCAAAGTAAACGCTTTTTTCTTCATATATTGATACACTCCTTAGTTTAATACCACTTAAAGTATACCACACACACACTAATTTGTCTATGATAGTAAAACCCAGTTCATTGATACCTAATTAAATCTCAAAGAAAAAGACATCATGCTCAACTTAATCATGAATTTCCAAATACCAAATACTGACAATAAAATAAATTTGATCTTAAAAACTGCACAAAAACAATCATTTACAATACCCATAAAAATAGTTCAAAAAAGACTAGAGCCAACACCCTTACTCTAATCTTTTTTAATCTAAATTTCACCTTTTAAAATTTTCATAGTAGTACCATCAAGTTTTCCATTATAAAATTTATCTAACACTTTTTGAAACAAAGCAAACTCACTAACGGCTAAAAATAATGTCATACAAGACTGTAACTTGAAAGAATCAACTTGTCCAAAAATGATAATAGGATCATCCTCATCTAATTTCAGTAATACATGACATATCTCCATCAAATGAGACCCCAAATAAACATGCTCAAGATAAGAAATAGCCTCATTCGCATCCGCAATCGCATAATACCTTGAAATACTACTCTCTCCAAGTCCATGAATCTGTGGGAAAATATACCACATCCAATGGCTTCTCTTCTTACCCTGTTTAATCTCATTCAAAGCTTGTTCATAATAAATCTCATGCTTCAAAACATATCTATCTAAAGAAGTATCCATAAAACTATTTTACAACGATATTAACAAGTTTATTAGGAACCGTAATAACCTTCACAATCTCTTTTCCTTCAATAAACTGTTGCACATGATCTAACTCCTTCGCAATCTGTTCCATCGAATCAACTGGAGTATCCATCATAACTTCTACTCTACCTCTCACTTTCCCATTAACTTGAACAACCATCTCATATTGATCATAAAGAGTCTTATCCTCATCATAAACAGGCCAAGCCTCTTCACAAATCGGTTTTTCAAATCCTAACTTCTCATTCATTTCCTCAGTCATATGTGGAGCAATCGGATTAAGTAATGTAATTAAAATCTTCACATCATCACGTGTAATCGTAGCAAATTTCTCATACTCATTAAGCATAATCATCAAAGCCGAAACTGCGGTATTATATTTCATATGCTCAATATCATAACTAACTTTCTTAATAGTCCGATGTACAAGCGTCTCATCTGTATACCCAGAACCTTCTAAAACTCGCTCAGATAACTTCCAAACTCTATCCAAAAATTTTCGACAACCTTTTAACCCATTCGTACTCCAAGCTGCCTCCTTCTCATAATCCCCAATAAACATCTCATAAGTACGTAACGTATCTGCTCCAAACTCTTCTACAATATCATTTGGATTAATAACATTTCCTTTACTCTTACTCATCTTCTCCCCATTACTACCTAAAATCATACCATGAGAAGTACGAATATCAAATGGTTCCTTATTAGGAACTAACCCAATATTAAATAAAAACTGATTCCAAAAACGCGCATAAAGTAAATGTCTAGTAGCATGTTCCATACCACCATTATACCAATTAACACGTCCCCAATAATCCAAAGCCTCACGAGAAACAAAAGCTTGATCATTACTTGAATCCATATAACGTAACCAATACCAACTAGATCCAGCCCAGTTAGGCATCGTATCCGTTTCTCTCCTAGCTTTTTTACCACATTTAGGACAATCAACAATAACCCAATCTAATATATTAGCAAGTGGACTCTCTCCATCATCTGTAGGCTCATACTGTGCTACATCAGGAAGGACAACTGGTAAATCCTCATAAGGAACTGGAACCCAACCACAATCATCACAATGAATCATTGGTACTGGTTCTCCCCAGAATCTTTGACGTGAGAAAATCCAATCCTGCAAACGATAATTGGTCTTTCTCTTACCAATACCTTTCTCCTCTAAATAAGTAATCATCTTCTCAATACAAGCAGCCTTATCACTCATCCCATTCAAAATGCCAGAATTAACCATCACTCCATCTCCGATGTAAGGCTCCTTAGCAATATCTCCCCCTTGAACAACTTCAATAATTGGAATATGAAACTTTCGAGCAAACTCATAATCACGCCCATCATGAGCAGGCACACCCATAATCGCTCCTGTACCATAACTCATCAAAACATAATCAGCAGTCCAAACTTCTACTTTCTTTCCATCCGCTGGATTAATAGCATAAACCCCTTCCAAACAAACCCCAGTTTTTTCCTTAGACAACTCGGTACGTTCAAACTCAGTCTTCATACGAGCACTTTGCTGATAAGCCTCAACCTCAGCCATATTAGAAATACGATCTTTAAACATGGAAATCAATGGATGTTCTGGTGACACTACCATAAAAGTAACTCCATACAAAGTATCAGGACGAGTAGTAAATACCTCTAATTTGTAATCACTATTCTCAATTTCAAAAACAACATCAGCCCCAACACTTTTACCAATCCAGTTAACTTGTGCAACCTTAGTCCTCTCCTGAAACTTCGTATCATCAAGTCCATCCAATAACTGATCCGCATAATCACTCATTCGAAGCATCCATTGTTCTTTTTCCTTCTGCACAACCGCTGTACCACAACGCTCACAAACACCCCCACTAGAATCCTCATTAGAAAGCCCTGTCTTACATTGTGGACACCAATTAATTGGCTTCTTATCCTTATAAGCAAGCCCATGTTCATAAAACTTCAAAAATTGCCATTGTGTCCATTTATAATACTCTGGATCAGTAGTAGAAAACTCTCGACTCCAATCAAAAGAAATACCCAAGCTTTGAATCTGTCCTTTAAATGTCTTAATATTCTCCCTTACCGCATCAGATGGATGAATATGGTTCTTAATCGCATATTGCTCAGCAGGTGCCCCAAAAGCATCCCACCCCATTGGAAAAAGTACATTATATCCTTCCATTCTTCTCTTACGAGCTAAACTATCCAAAGCTGTATAACTACGTACATGCCCAACATGTAACCCAGCTCCAGACGGATAAGGAAACTCTAACAAAATATAATATTTCTCCTTCTCACTACCAGTAACTGCTTGAAACGTATGATGTGTATTCCAATACTCCTGCCATTTCTTTTCAACTTTCTTAAATTCATACATAATTATTTACCTTCTTTCTGTAATTTCTGATATCTTCGTCCAATAAAATGATAGACAATCAAAATAAGTGGAATCAAAAGAATAAATGCGAATAATAGTTTCAGCAAAAGTGATTCCAAAAAATCACAAAGTGTAAATGTTAAAGCAATAATAAACGAATTACAAAATGCTAAACTATAATGAAACTTCTTCATATTAAGCCTTTTCACATCCAAACGATACTTACTAATAATCAAAGAAGCTTGTCCATTCTTAAAAATACTTTGTCCTTTTTTATCTCTCCATATAATCGTAACCAAATAAACCAGATAAATAAAGACAAACACAACAAGAAACAATAAAACCTTCTCCATAAACACCTCCATTCAATACATAAAAAAGTATTACGACATAAGGACGTCTAAAGATAAACGCGGTACCACCTTATTTCATAATACTATGCACTCTTACATATAACGCATGCCTACGGTATTTACTTATCATAAATACAACTCCCAAGTAAGTTCATAACACTTCATTCAAAGCTTTCATCAACCGCTTCTTTTCTAAAGAATGAAATCATTATTACTACTCTTGTTCAAAGTCTTTAACTCAAAAACTTTTTCAAGAAAGGAACCTCTGCATCCTTCTTCTTTAAAACTTGCTTAATACAAACAATAACCTTATAAATGAAGAATACAGTAACTCCATAAACAACAAACTTCTCAATACTATCCAAAGTAGTAAAAACATTATAATCAATACTATCTTTGAATAATCCTAACAATAGATCAATACCTTCAAATAGTAAACTAACCAAATAAGATACTGCTTTAAATATTAACATAAATCCCAAAGCTCCAACACATTGTTTATTTAGCCAACTATTCTTAACGACTACAAAAGCATATACCAGTAGTGCTGCAAACAATACATCAAAACGGAAAAATGCCAGTCCAAAAGCCACTCCAGCCAAAACAGCCTCAGAAACATGATTTGTATTTTTATTCTCTTTTTCCATCACATTCACTCCTCTTCCAACACTAATATTATATTATATTTAAAGAAGATATACAACTAGAAAATAAGAAAAAATAGAATTATTGACAAAAACAATATACAGATATCCAAAATAATATTAAATTTTCTTCACGCCAATAGACAACGTTTTTTCTTGCACTTCATTAGGATATTCGAAATTAAATCGCCTTGCCAATTCAATACTATTCAGAATTTCTTCTAATTCCTCATGTGACATATGATCAATGTTATTCAATGTAAACACGGACTGATTAAAAGAACGTGATTCCACTAATTTTCGTGTTTCCTCATTCACATTACATAACGCTTTTCCCCATTTTTTAACTCCTTCATTAAGCATTTTCTCCACAGATAAAAACCATTCATTTTTTTTAAGATCATATTTCTTTCTACCATAAACGAAACACCTACCCAAATACAGTCCCCCCAAAATCGCAGAACCACTACCTATACCTATAGCCGAACAAGCAAATAAATCACCTTCTACTATCTCCCCAATACAAATATAAACTACCAAAATGAAAAGAAAAGAAGCAGCAAGAAATAGACTAGCATAAAAAGTAGCATCACTGTGCTTTTCACGCATCATATCATAATCGACATCCAACACTTGTTGCCTCATAATCTCTAATATTTTTTTCTCATTAGAAACAGTATAAGGAATGATATAATCCTTTCCTGAAGCAAAATGAATAATAATATTATTATTTTCCCCTATTTCGTACTTCATAATAAAAGTTTCTTTATCTTTTTTATTAAATGTATAATCCCCCATTCAATATATACGATTATAACAAGGAACACTTGTTCCATCAAGAAATACCAATATACGATACCATGCAAAAAAGAACACTATTTACTCTAGTATTCTGATATTCACACCTACTTCACATCAATAGCAGTATAGAAAAACATACTACTTCTAGGAATACGATCATGAGTAACACTCCCCACTAAAAACTCATCACTAAGATAAATATTATTCGGTAAAAATCTCCTAGGAATAGACTGGTATTGAATCATCTCCTCTGTAATCTCAACTCCCTGTGGAATATCAATTACTGCCACAGGAACCTCTAAAATAGTCTCCTGCTTCCATTTAGAAGATTGAAAACAAGAAAGATAAATAAAGTATGCAAGAAAAGTAACAATAATTCCTAAAGAAATTCCTATCAAAGTTCCAACAAACATCTTTTGATTCATACTCATCTCTCCTAAACTTGTTCAATATATTCTAATAGCCGTAAAAATAATTTGACAAACTTTCTTTCTAATCCTCTATTTCCTAACTTTCGAATTTCAATACGCTTTTTCTTAATAGTCAAATCACTAAATAAGATATGATCAATCTTTTCTTTCATCAAAGTTTCAATTTGTAAATCACTAATAATACTCTCAACATCCTCATTAATCAAACGTACTGCATCAATCTCAATATCTCTTCCTTTACAGTTTAAAGTAAGTTGCCCAATGGTAGGTACATCTTTCAAATCAACCACAAAATCAGGACCTTCATTATAAGCCTCATATTCAATTTGATCATTATTGAAATATGCAATCACATCATCAGCCCGTTTTGTATTACGAAACCGAATCTTATAATTACGCTTCTCTGGAACAATTCCACTCTTTCCTTCCAAAGCTCGAATAATCACTGTATAATTATTAGGCAAATAATTATAATCAATACTCGTCTTTAAAAAATATCCTCTCTTATATAAATCACTTACCCCATCATCCTCATACAATCTATATAAATTAGATTGTCCTGGAAAAATATGAATTTCCATATTTTTAGGAGGAGTAGTGTCATTCAAATTATCATTTTCGCCAAATGGAATAATAGATCCAGACCGAGCAAATACTGGATAATCCTCATCCCGGAAAAAAGAAATATAATTTCTTCCACCTGGAAACTTCTTACCTGTTACAAAATCATACCACATTCCATCTGGTAGAAAAAATTTATGAACCACCCGATTCATGACAAAATCCTTCTTAGAAATAATTGGACACACAAACATTTCACTACCAAAATAATATTCATTACGATAAAGCACATCATCAAACATCTCAGGATACTTATAATAAATAGGTTGCACCAAAGGAATCCCATTCTGATGATATTTATAAGACTCTGTATAAAGATATGGAATCATCCGATGTCTTAACTGCAAATAATCCTTTACAATCTCATATGTCTTAATACTCCATTTCCAAGGCTCTCTTTTATAATACTTAGAAGCATCAGCCCCAAACTTTAAAATTGGACTAAATACTCCCAATTGAACAAATCGAGTATATAACTCATTATCCTCAATACCTTTATAATAGCCTCCAATATCATGACTCCAAAAACTAACTCCCATATTTGCCGCACTAGAATTATGTAATGGAATCTTCTTCAAAGTATCCCACCCTACAACTGTTTTACCAGAATATAAAACAGGATATCTATGAGCAGCTAACATTGAATTACGTGATAATACCATTGGTCTACGTTGATAATTCCGCATCATATCATAAAAATGATAATGATTAAGCAAAAACAAAGAATGTAAATCAGTAGGACTATAAGAATGAATCCAAAAAAAGTCCGCTCCCAAAGAATCCAATGGATGAATAAACAGCTTCAAATAAACATCTATAAACTTAGGATTTAAAACCTGAAAAGGAATAACCCCATTTTCATCAGCCTGCAGATATTCCAAAGCCTGATTATAATACTGCTCATTTGGATAAAGTCCCTCACTAGGATCTACACTAAGACCCAATCGAATTCCCTTAGAGTGCAGATAAGAACTCATCAAAGAAGGAGAATGGAACAAATCCAAATTCCATGTAAACCCACTCTTCACAGATTTACCATCACGCTCCATTTGTTGATGCCAACTAGATTCAAGCATCAAAATAGAAAGTGGAATCTCTTTCTGATCAAATCGATCAATTAAGTCTTTCAAAGATCGATCATCATACACACAATTTTTACTCCACCAATTTCCCAAAGCAAACCGTGGAATTAAAGCAGGAAAACCAGTAATTTGAAAATAATCCTTCAAACACGCATCAAAATTCTTTAAATAACAAAACAAATAAAGATCTATCTGTTCATGTTCTCTCATCATAACACAACCAGTTTCATCAAGTAAATTATGTTTAGAATCATCAATACTAACAAATCCATCCAAAGAATAAAGTCCCTTATGAAACTTAACAGTACCTTTCTCATGAAACAAATCAGACCCTGTAGTTCCATAATTACGAACTTCTGGATGCCCATAATACCACACACGATCAGAATTCAAAAGTTCCACTTTTAAATTGGCCATCGGATTAATCTTAGATGCTCGAAAAGGTTTCTCTTTTGTATAATAAATTCGAAAGTAAGATGTAGTTAATTCCAAAAATGTATCATCCTCTTTTATCTCAAATGACACATCAGGAAAATTACGATACCAAACCAGTTCTGTTGGACGATCCTCAAAAATTCCTTCCTCACTATATTCTAATCGAACTAACCGTTCTGTCAAAACAGTAAAACGATAATGATCACCTTGAATAATATTATTCTCATTCGCCCTAGCCTTCTTATAATCAACTTTAAAATGATCTCCTAAATGATACATAAAATCACCCCTTCCATAATAACACGATCTATAATTCTTCTACTTTCATAAAATTAGTATGTTTTACTTCCTGAAAAGGATACCCCCCAGTAATAATAATCTTATCTCCAGAATCAACCATAACTAACTCCCGTGTAACTCGCACTGCTTCTTTCATAATCACATCAAAAGAAGAAAGATCACGCACCAATACAGGAACCACTCCAAAATGAAGTGCTAAACTTTTCACCGTTTCCATATTAGGACTAAGTGCAATAATCGGACACCCAGGTCGAAACCGACTCATCTTTCTTGCTGTGTAACCACTCATCGTCAAAGCCACAATCGCCTTACACTTTAACCTATTCGCACACTCTGCCACACTATAAGCAAGAACTCCTGTAGTATCCTGCTTCTCTGTACGCATCGCCGTATCAAGTAACTCCAAATAGTTAATATCCTCCTCCGAAGAACCAATAATCTTTTCCATCATCATAAGCGTCTCAATAGGATATGCACCTATTGTAGTCTCCCCGCTAAGCATCACTGCATCCGTTCCATCCATGACAGCATTAGCTACATCACTAACCTCAGCCCTTGTAGGACGAATCCCACTTTCCATCGAAGAAAGAAATTCTGTCGCCACCATACTCACCTTACCAGCAATATGACACTTATTAATAATGGACTTTTGAATCACAGGTACACGCTCCATAGGTAATTCTACCCCCAAATCCCCACGGGCAATCATAATACCATCACTGACCTTCAAAATATCATCAATCTCTTCAACTGCACTTTCTGTCTCAATTTTCGCAATAATTCCTAAATGATCATTCCCCAGTTCAATTAATAAATCATTGACTTCTAAAACATCATCAGAAGATCGAACAAAAGAAAGTGCTAAAAAATCCGCTTTCATCTTATGAGCAAACTGAACAGCTCTTCGATCCTGCTCACTCAAAAAAGGTAATCGAAACACCACCCCTGGAGCATTGAAAGACTTATAATCAGAAATAACCCCATCATTCATTACTTCACAAAGTAAATAATCAACTTCTTTATCAATTACCGTAAGTGTAATTGCCCCATCATCAAGTTTTATAACAGTATGATACTTCACATCATCAATAATACCAGGATAATTAACAGAGAATTTCGTATTATCTCCAAGTACATTTGTTGCGTAAACTCGGATACGATCTCCCGCCTTCAAATATGCTCTACCAGATACAAACCGACCAACCCGAACCCCAGGGCCCTGCAAATCCAACATCACAGCTACATTAGATTCCAACTCCTCATTAATATCGGCAATCTTATTCATCACATCTGTACAAAAATCATAATTTGCATGACTTAAATTAATCCGAGCGACATCCATCCCCTGAATAATCAACTCTTGAATAACTTCCTTAGAACTACTAGAAGGTCCAATCGTTGCGATCACTTTCGTCTTATTCATACTTTCACCTCGTATTATAGTACACTATAAATATTGTACCAAATTTTTCTAACTTTACAAACAAAAATATCTTCAAAAAGAAAAAAACTGTATCTAAACTGACACAGTTATCTTAAATTTAACCTATATACCTAGCTTATATGGATTATGTGCAGTTCCTGATCCACTTACAACTTTTACACTAGATTTGAGATATAGGACTGGGCGAGCTGCAAGGGTGTTGCTCACGTTATTGTAGCCATGGATAGTGCCGTTCGGGTAGACACGGAACGCATAGTTCGCGCCGTCACTCGCAGGGGTGAGAGTCCATTGATTATTAGAACTTTTATATAACCAGTTTTTATCTCGACATTCAGTCGCTGCTGTACCACTGCTCCAATTATACATAGAAGTAGTGTTACATACAGTATTAGTTGAACTGGTTGCATATCCATAATCACTTGGGTACATGAGTCCTATCGCTCCGGTCCATACCGTTGGATTTCCACTTTGTACTGTTGTACTACGCTCAGAACTATACATATTTGATCTAGTAAAATTAGCTGTATCACTATAAACTCTACCACCTAGTTGCCATACATGAGTACGATCGATTAATGATTTACTTGTGTTTTCCATATTATTTAAATAGATAGTATTCAATGTTTCTTGTAGTGTGGCTGTTGACCAATTATTCTTATTTGTTGTATCCCATGCTATGCTAGTACTATAAAAATCATTTCTTATAATCTTAGCTTGTCCATTAAATACTCCGATGATTCTCCATAGTTCATTATCAAACATTACATAATTATTTGGATTTGTTCCTACATATCTTGTATTGCTTCCTGGATCATTCTTTAATGTTCCTGAAGCATTTGTAACTATATTTGATAATAAACTTCCTCCACTACCAGATGATCCATCTTCACTTACTACCGTAATCTTTCTAGTCTTTGTAGTTACATTACCAGCTATATCGGTTGCTTTATATGTCATTTGATATACTCCAGGTAAGGCACTTAGATTTCCTGTTACTATTACATTATCTATATTGATTGAATTATTATCTACTACACTTACTCCATTTTTTAAATTATATATTGATACTAAATTTGATGTTAATGTTACTCCAGTATCTTCCTCTGAAAAGTGTATTTCTGGTGGCGTTACATCGATTTGGTAACTTCTACTTGTTATGGTGTTACTATTTCCTTTATTGTCGGTTGCTGTTACTTCTATGACATGTAATCCATCTGTATCTAGCACGATCTTATTGTCAACTACTTCTCCTTTTTCTACATCATCTAATTTGTATGTTATAGTTTCAATACTATTGCTTCCTGATGATGTTACTGTTACATTCACGGTAGTAGCTTTAGAATAATTTGTTGTTCCATTGGGACTTAAGGCAATCGTTATTCCATTTACTGTACTTGGCGTATCTGGGTCTGTTGGTTCTCCTTCTCTTACTACCTTCACTACTCTAACAACTTCTCTAGCACTTACCCCATTATAACTAACGTTATATTTGATATAATAAGTTCCTACTTTGGTAGTATCTACACTTCCACTAATAACAATACTACTACTAATATCCTCTTGTTGATACTTAGCTGTCGCTCCTAATTCTGTATAAGTTCCATTTATTTCTATAGACATTGTTCTATTACCATTTAAGGTAATTATTGGTAATTTACTAGTCTCATCACATCCTGCTTCATTGTATTCATATATGTATTGATTATAACTATCATCATAATGTACTACAATACATCCTGTCATCTCTTCATCAGTAATTGGATTGATTACTTGTTTGGCTTCAATATACCCATCTCTTTTTAATTCTTCTATGGTAAGATAGGTATCATTATTTTCAGATAATTCTCCTAAATGATCTAATCCCCAATTCTTCGCACTACTTAAGATAATCTCTTTTTGTGATTCATAAGCTTTTTCCTTACTACTTTTAATAATCTTATTTACTGCTGGAAAGGCAATTAAAGCTATCACTCCGAGTATGGCTATAACTGCTAATAATTCAGCAAGTGTAAAACCTTTATTTTTAAAGGAAAAACAAGTATTGACTACCCCCCCCCCCATAGCGTTTTTTAGAATTTTCATACATATCAAAAACCTCTACTTTCTACATTAATTCTAATATAGATCATAGAGGTTGTCAAGATATTAAAAAAATAAACAGTAATTTTCTCCTACAATTATAATTCATATGGCTTAATAGAAAATTCTTTTCTCATATTATTTTTACAAGAACCATAAACTAATTTTTTCACCTTAACATCATCAACCTGATCAGAAATAATATCAAATTGTTTTATTTCCCCATCTATCAATAAACTAGGCATATCTCCAATAGCACAAATACCATCCTCTGCACATCGCAAAATAGATTCATTTGGCAAACCAATAATATCGCCAAATTGACTCAACTTCCTCAAATCATCCATCTGAACAACCCCATCTTTAACAGTAAGAGACTCGTCTGCACTATGATAATCAAAATGTGGAAAAACAGAAATTCCAAAAAGATCAATTCCATCCAACATCGTATTTTCAGGATAAACCTCCCCACAAGCTGGAAGAATAATTTTAGATGACATCGTCATAGCACCACTACTAACGCCAATAATAATACCAGAGTAATCCTGCAGTACAAACTTTAAATTATGATCAGAAATAAACTTCATCTGTTGCATTGGATTACCTCCAAGTAAATAAACCACATCAGAAGAAAGAATCTGATAAACCATTCGATCATAATCATCATCTTTCCATAAAAGATTTGACTGACTAAATTTTATTCCTAACTTAGCCAAATTCTGAGCAGCCCCATCCCTATAACTTTTAGATTCCTCTCGAATTTTCTTTAAAGAACACTGATCTCTCATACAACCAGAAATATATGTAATAATATTTCGCTTACCTTCTAAATCTCTATTCAATAATCTACCTAAATCTTCCCAGTACTTGGTGTTTGGCATAATCCTACTACAAATATAATATTTAAACATTTTATTCACTCTCCCTTATCTATATGAAAAAAAGACTACAAACGAGTCTTTGAAATGAACCACTTAAGTAGGATGAAACCGTTCATTCAAAAACCGAAGAAAAAACATAATAAAGAAAACAAAACTATAAAAATTTTGATACAATTCATTATATTTATATGATACTCTATATAAATTCATACTTTCACCTCCACAAGACAAAAAAACTCTCATCCCAAAAGGACGAAAGTTATATTCACTTACGTGGTACCACCTTTATTTTACTATTATCTCACAATAATAGACTCATCAAGCACACCAAACTAATATTTAGTCTTGCTCTATCGCGATAATGGGCGAACCCAAAGTTGCCTACTCTATTTCAGCACCCAGCTCCAAGATGTATTCTATATCTAACCTTGCATCTTTTTTCACCAACCAAAGACTCTCTATAGCAATTTATAAATATATACTAGTTCTCTTCCTTGCCTTTAAAACTTTTCCTAATTATACTACAACAATCATAGTATCGTCAATAAAATAATAAACATTTATACAAAAAAACTACCATAAAATATATGATAGTCAATCAACTAAAACTACTTTAAATCATCACTAAATCCAAACCCCAAAAGCAATTGCAGCCATAGAAAGAATAAATCCAACAATCCAAAAACCTTTTACAATATCTCTCTCATCCCAACCAAGCTTTTCAAAATGATGATGAAGTGGTGCTACCAAAAATACCTTCCGATGAAAATAAATAACTGAAATCATTTGAATAATACAAACCAATGTTTCAATCACAAATACACCAGCCACAATAATTAAAGTAATCTCATGACTAGTAATAATAGCCACAGAAGCAAGTGTCGCTCCTAAACTAAGTGACCCAGTATCTCCCATAAACACTTTCGCTGGATTTGTATTATAAACCAAAAATCCCATTAACGAACCAACCAAAATAAAACAGAAAATCGCAATATCCTCACTACCAGCAATCGTCGTTGAATTCCAACTAATCAAAGCAAAAGCTAAAAACGCAATCGCCGAAAGCCCTCCAGCTAACCCATCTAGTCCATCCGTTAAATTAACTGCATTACTACTAGCCACTAATATAAAAAGTAAAAATATTCCATAGAACCATCCCATATGAATAGTTACACCTAGCGTATGAATATCAAGTATCGGCTTCCCTCCACTTTTCATAAAAATATAGAAAAATACGAGTGCAATAAATAGTTGCCCAAATAACTTTTGCAGTTCTGTAAGACCATCATTATCACGTCTTCGTATACTTAAAAAATCATCTACAAACCCCAATAAACCATAACTAACAAAAACAAACATTACAATAAATAAATTTTCTGAAAATTCCATTTTATTCATGAAAAGTAAAATAATAACTGTTACAATAGTGGGAATAATAAAAATTAATCCCCCCATAGTAGGCGTCCCATCCTTTTCCTTATGTTTACCTCTTAAAAAAATACTAACCTTTTGTCTAATCTTCAGTTTTCTCAAGAAAGGTATCATAAAATATCCAAAAACAACCGATATTACAAATCCTATCATAAGTGCTAATACAGCCTTTGCCAAAACTAACACAAACATCATCTCCTAATTACTACTTATAATATTTTCTACTACTACTTTATCATCAAAAGGATATCTTATATCCTGAATTACTTGATAATTTTCATGTCCTTTTCCAAGTACCAACAGTATATCATTTTTCACCAGCTTTTGTATACCCATATAAATTGCTTTTTCACGATTTACTTCAATTTCATAATTTTGTTTGTCAAGAGACTGTACCATATCTGATAAAATATGCTCTGGATCCTCCGTTCTTGGATTATCACTCGTAAAAATACACTCATCTGAATACTGACAAGCCACAGAAGCCATAATAGGTCTTTTATGACGATCTCTTTCGCCACCACACCCTACAACCGTATAAATATGACTTGGATGTAACTCATAAACAGCAAGTAAAATATTAGAAACAGCATCTGGCGTATGAGCATAATCAATAACAATAAGATTATCTCCATAAGAAATCGTATCCATTCTTCCCTTAGGAGCCTTTAATTTAAATACCACTGGTCGTAAATCAATATCTGGCATAATAAAAGTCAACACAATAATGGCACAAGTTAAATTATATATATTATGCTTCCCCAACAATTTACTCTCATAATCAATTATATTGTTTCCATTTTTCAAAGAAAAAATACTATGAAATGAATCCATCGAATCATTTAAAATTTGATAATCAGCACTTCCAAACCCATAAGTAACATTATCATTTTCATCAATCAAAAAATATTGCTTATAATCATCATCTACATTAATAATTGCTTTACCACTAGGCTTTAATTTATAAAATAACTTCTGCTTAGCCAATGCATAATTCCGAAAATTACTATGATAATCTAAATGATCTTCAGTCAAATTACTAAAAATAACATAATCATACATTAACCCATCAACACGACCCATATCAAGTGCATGACTACTTACTTCCATCACTACATAAACACACCCTGCTTGCACACACTCTATTAACAACTCATACAAATCCAAACACTCAGGAGTCGTATTCGAAAGTGGTCTTACCTCATCATCCAAATAAAAACCAATTGTCCCAATGTACGCTGTTTTAACACCCAACAAATTTAAAGCCTCATAAATAAGATAACACGTTGTAGTTTTACCATTAGTCCCCGTCATACCAATTAATTTTAAATCTTTAATCTGATCATAATAATGTTCCTTCATATAATTAGCCAAATAAGCCCGCGTATCATTTACCACCAAAGTATCAACAGAATATAAACCTTTTTCTACCACCACTGACGTTGCCCCTCTTAAAATAGCATCATTTACATAATCATGTCCATCATGATTCAATGTATTAAGAGCAATAAATGTATCACCTAAAACCACCTTCCGAGAATCAATCTTCACATTCATAAAAATACACCTCTATATAGTGTATTGAAAAATGAAAAAAAGGTGTAAAAAAAGACCAATTACTTGATCTGATCTAAATAAGTAACAACGGTATTCATATCATTAAATGGAATTCGCTCATTTTTTACAATCATTACTTCCTCATGGCCTTTTCCCAAAATAAGCAATACATCATCCTGATTTAATAACTCAATTCCTCGAATAATAGCCTTCTTTCGATCCATACAAACCTCATAATTATCTCTTACAAGACCCTGTAACATATCTTGAACAATTTGATCTGGATCTTCATCATGTAAATCATCACTTGTTACTATAACATAATCACATTCTTGAGTCGCAATATCCATCATAATAGGTCTTTTCATCCGATCTCGGTCACCCGTACAACCAAATACCACATAAATTTTATGAAGAGAAAACTCCTTCACTGTTGAAATAACATTGATTAAAGCATCTGGTGTATGTGCATAATCAATAATAATACAATTAGTTCCATGCATCACTTTTTCCATCCTACCTACTGGCGTATGCAAAGATAACATCAAAGGAACAATTTGACTCATATGAAATTTCATCATCTGTAAAACAATCATCGTAACAATAACATTATATATATTATACTTACCAATTAAACTACTTTTAACATGATATTCTTTCTCATCATAGCAAAACCAAAAAGCAGTATCCTGATTTGTCATTTGATAACGTATAATCTGATAATCTCCTCCTTGAAATCCATAAGTAACAGTATCTAGATGATCCAATAAAAAATAAGACTTATAACTATCATCAAAATTAACAATAGCCTTGCCATTCACTTTCAATTTATGAAATAATTGTTGCTTCGCCAAAGCATACCCTTCCATAGTCTTATGAAAATCCAAATGATCTTGTGTCAAATTAGTAAAAATTGCATAATCAAAAGATAAGCCTTCCAATCGTCCATTAGCAAGTCCATGGCTACTCACTTCTAACACCGCACATCGAAACCCTTGCTCATATGCATCCAACAACATATTATAATACTCAGATATCTCTGGACTAGTATTTTCCAAAGAAAATACCTTATCATCTAAATAAAATCCAATCGTCCCAATATATGCACATTTTACTCCCAATTTATTCAAAGCTTCGTAAATAAGAAAAGCAGTTGTTGTCTTACCATTAGTTCCTGTAATTCCAATCAACGTCATATCCTCAATATAAGGAGCATAATAATTCTTAAAATATTCATTCATATATTCTCTTGTATCAGGCACAATCTCATATGGAACAGAATAACTACCTTCCAAAGCAATAATCTTACCTGCACCATTAGAAATCGCATTATTAATATAATTATGCCCATTACTACGAATCCCTGGAAGCGCTAAAAAAATATCTCCATCCTTTATTTTCCTTGAATCAGTTTTTAATCTTCTCATATCGCCTCTCCTATTACTAATCTCAATTTTACACCACTTCTAATAATTAAGCAACCACTTAAAATAAATCACTATAAATATATGAATAAAATCCAATAAATAATCAATAATTCTGTAAAAATTGAATTAATTGTTCTGCAACATTTCTAGGTATAATATTACTCATTTCATCTACACCTGCATCTTTCATTTTAGAAATAGTTCGGTACTTCTTAAGTAATTCCATCTTCCTTTTTTCACCAATTCCTGGAACATGATCAAGCACACTCGCCAAAGAACCTTTACTTCGTAACTGTTTATGATAATGAATAGTAAAATTGTGAACCTCATCTTGTATACGCTCCAAATAATAAAATAAATTACTCTTTTTATCAATAGGAATCTCCACAATTGGATCAAACGCCAACAATTGACTAGTCGCATGTCGTTCATCTTTTTTAAGACCAACCACCATAATATTCATATGCAAACTTTGAAGCACCTCTCTCGCCACATGCATCTGCCCTATCCCACCATCTACAATAATCAAATCTGGTGCCGTCAAGCCATCTTTAAGTACTCGAAAATAACGCCGATAAATGACCTCTCTCATTGTACCATAATCATCATTTTGATCCATCGTAATCTTAAACTTCCGATAATCATTCTTACTTGGTTTTCCATGCTTAAACACGACCATCCCTGATACATTAAAAGTCCCAAATAAATTAGAATTATCAAAAATTTCAATTCGATCCAACCGCTCTAAACCCAAAATATCCCGTAATTCATCATTCGCATCAATTGTTTTCTCCTCATCTCGTTTAATCAACTCAAACTGTTCTTTCAAAGCAATTTCTGCATTAGAACAAGCCATATCAACAATATGCTTTTTACTCCCACGTACCGGAGCATGAACACTAACCCCCAAAGTATTAGCAAGAAGCGTCACATCAACCACATCAGGAACCAATATCTCCTTAGGAAGTAACACATTTCGATCATAAAAATGAGCAATATAACGAATAAGTTCCTCAGAAATTTCATCAACCAAAGGAAAAATCTTAGAATGTCTCTCTACAATCTTACCCCCACGAATAAAAAACACCTGAACAGACAAATATCCCTTATCCACAAAATACCCAAACAAATCCCGATCAACAATATCATCAATCTCTACCTTCTGCTTAGTAAGTGTAATAGAAATATAATCAAGCAGCTCCTTTAATTCCAAAGCCTTCTCATAGTGCATCAAAGCACTCTCTTCCTCCATTTCACGTTGAATCTTCTCAGTAACCAAACTATGATCCCCTTTTAAAAATCGAACAATCTCCCCTTTCATTCTTTCTATTTCCTCTCTACTCACATCATGAGTACAATAACCGAAACATTGATGAATATGATAATAAAGACATGGTCTTTTATTATAAGTACTACACTTTCTAAGTGGATACATCCGATTTAACAAATTAACAGTCTTTCTCGCTGCCACCACATTAGGATAAGGACCATACAAATGAGCCTGACGATTTTTCTTTCGACTCAAACTACGAACAACCAAAAGTCTAGGAACCTCCTCATTCGTCAGTTCAATATAAGGATAACTCTTATCATCCCGAAGTAAAATATTATATTTAGGATCATGTTTTTTAATTAAATTAAGTTCCAAAATAAAAGCCTCAGTCTCACTACCCACTACAACATATTCAAAATCAGCAATCTCACTTACCAAACGTGCAGTCTTACCAGTATGCTTTCCACGAAAATAAGAACTAAGACGATTCTTAAGCTTTTTAGCCTTCCCAACATAAATAATTACACCATCTGAATTTTTCATTAAATAACACCCTGGTTCATTTGGAACCAAAGAAAGCTTCTCCTTAAACATCATCTCATCTCCATCATTTTTATCTTTATCCATTATAACACACATCAATCATCAAAAAAAGTCCACCATCAAAAATGATAAACCTTTTTAAACATACCAAAATACCTATAATTGGCGATCAACCCTAGAAAAATCAAAATATGAACCTTGTTTCATATCATACACCTGATGCAACAATTCATCTATATTTAAACAACTCACTGCCTTTGGTAGTATTCCATTATAATGTACAGTATTTTGATACTTCATCAATTCCTCTTTTAAAATATTCTCTAACTGAGCCAGTTTTTCTGGAAAACAACTTATTTGCCTCATATAAAGCGTAAGAAAAGACTCTATTTTTAATTTCTGTTGAACCATAAAATCAGGCAACTGATTCATTCCCACCTCATTATGAAAATCAAAACTATTAGCCAAACTCTCAAAACAATTCACCAATTTCTTAATCATAGAATAATCATTCTCTATCCGAAACTCTGTCATAAGATCATTTTGCTTTTGAATTTGCCTCTGCCTTAATTTCATCTTAGAAAGAGATAAAATTGGTATTCCCCACTTCAAAGCCGCCTCATAAGCATTCTCTTTTTGCTTCTCCGTTGCATCATCCCATAACACAATATAATCAGGATTCGTAAGTTGATGATCAATTTCACTCCACCCGCATCTCATCGAAGACGCCATATGATCTGCTGGAATATAACAAGAATCTTTAAAAGAAACCGCTTTCATCTCCCCTAACCTAGAATGAGAGTCATAAGAAGATATCATCTCAATTTGTTCCTCATGAAAATGAATAAATCCCATATATACCCCATTTTCCCCCAATGGTGCCAACCGAAAATTATCCTGATTGATATACGAACTAGCCACCAATCTCGTTTGTGCATCTCGAGGATGATTCCAAGAATCAACAACATGATCATCCATTTCTTTAGAAGCCCCCACAATCTGACTATCTGTGCTATGAACTATCAAACTAAAATCATCATCCAATTGAATAACCTGAATAGAAGAACCATGATAAGAAACAGTCTCACTCACACTCAAATCAATCTTCTTCTCAGTATCCATCAAAGCATCCACATAAGATCGTGCACATTCACGCCGTAACTGATCCTTTAATTTTAAAATATCTAATGGTGTAAAAATAAATGAACAAGACCAATATTTCTGAACCAATTTTTCCTCATCACTTTCCAAAATAACATCATTCATTTCCTGAATAATAGAACTATTTACATCCATCAACTGAAAAGTACGCAAAAACTCCCAAACACCCATCTGTGATAACCCAAAATACTTCAGACAATATATATCTCGAAGCTCATTAATACTATGAGAATCGTCTAACAACTCTTGAAAGCGATGATCAAAATCCTGTATAACTTGCTTATATTCCCTAAGACCAGTCAACTCCAAATGAGAAGGCTCCAACAAAGCCATATTAACAATATCAACATAAGACAAATTCTCTAAATTACTAAAATCTAAAATGTGATATAAATAATAAAGAGTATCGTGCAAAATCTGATGATAAAAGAAATCTGAACTACTAGAATATGCACAAACAATATCTCCAATTACTTTCATTACCTTTGGACAAATATGACTTAATTCCACAATCTGTTTACAAATATTAGGATAACGAGCAATCAAGCAAATAAAATCCTCTCCCAATTGATAAACTTCATCTGCAAAAATACCATAATGAATAGAATCTAAAGTATGTCGATTCTCTAAAGCAATCCGATCAATTGTATCATATTTCTTCTCCGTAAAACCTCCCTGCTCTAATAATGAACAGTAATTCTGAACCGTCCTCAAATTCAATTTCCCTTGCATCCGTCGATAATCATTAGGATAATTCCTTTTCAAATAAGAAATACTAGAATAAATAGAAGCAGAAACCTGTTCAATATGTTCCAAAGACATTCCACTCAAAGAAAAACTATTCTCCTTACGACCTTTAAAATTAACATAATAAGCCAAAGAACTACCCGCCAAAATAGACTCAGGCAAAGCAAGTCTCTCCATAATTTCCTGTTCTACAAAATTAAAAACAGGTCTCATCTGAGCAAAAGTATGATTCTTCATACTAAATAAATGAATTAAGTTTTCCGTAGACAATTTCTTTAAAATAAATAAATGATCTTGTATATAATCTAAAAACTGTCCACTAACAACCTCCTGATGATCAATCACTGTACAGCCTTGTAAAACCAAGTCATATATAATAACATTTTGACATGAAATAACAAACGAAAGAAAAGTATCTCCATTTTGATTTAACTCATCCACATTTAACCATTCCTTCCCATTATTATCTTCATTATACTATACTTCATATCCATTGAAAAGAAAATCACATCAAATTAGTCAAAACTTGATATAATATAATAATTCATAAATTGTGAATTTCTTCAAAATAAGATATAATAACACAAGGTGATACCCATGAATACCATTCAAAAGCCAATTGAATATGAACAAATTATCAACAAATCAAAATTCATTGCCATCATCAAACCAGTTCATAACAAAAATCAAATAAATACCATTCTAGAAAACGTCAAGCAACAATACAAAAATGCCACCCATTACTGCTATGCCTACATCATCGATGGACAAGAAAAATGTAGTGATGACAAAGAACCTAGTAAAACTGCTGGAATGCCCATTTTAAACGTTCTACAAAATCAACACCTCAACCATATTATCTGTATCATAGTAAGATATTTTGGAGGAATAAAACTAGGTTCAGGAGGATTAGTAAGAGCCTATAGTTCTACCACTAGTCTAGCCCTTCTTACTGCCACCATTATCCCATTAGAAAAAAATGACATCATCAACATCACCTTCACCTATACCAATATAAAACAAATAGATTACCTTCTAAAAGACTATGAAATCATAAACAAACAATACCACGAAAACATACAATATCAATTTAGAGTAAAACAAGAGCAATCAAATAAAATAGAAGAGACTCTCAAACCTTATATCGAAACCATTTCTAGAAAAGAGGAACAAAAATGAAAACAAACTATCAATTAATCTTAGATCAAACCCTAGAACATCTTTCTAAAGAAACCAAAATTCCCAGCTTACTACTACATGTATGTTGTGCCCCATGCTCAAGTTATGTCCTAGAATATCTCAGTAATTATTTCTATATTACCATCTTATACTATAATCCTAATATATATCCCGAAGAAGAATTCCATAAAAGACAACAAGAATTAAAACAATTTCTTAAGGTGCAACCAGCCAAATATCCCATCAAACTAATAGAAACTACCTTTGACAATAAACCATTTCATCAAAAGATTAAAAACCTAGAACATCTAGGAGAAAGAAGTCCACGCTGTTATCAATGCTACCTGTTAAGAATGGAAGAAGCTGCCAAATATGCCAAAGAAAACCATTTTGATTATTTCACAACCGTTCTTTCTATAAGTCCTTATAAAAACAGTGAATGGATCAATGAAATTGGATATCAACTGGAAAAAGAATACCAAATAAACTATTTACCAGCCGATTTTAAAAAGAAAAATGGTTACTTAAGAAGCTTAGAACTCAGCAAAAAATATAACCTATATCGTCAAAACTACTGTGGATGTATCTACTCCAAACTAGAACTAGAACAAAAAGAAAAATCAAAAAATACTCAAGTATAAACAAAATTAAACATGAGTATTTTTATTTACATAATAATCTCGTAACTTAGTCAAAGACTTCTCCCCCGAGTTCGTACCATACAAATCCCCCATTTAAAAAACTGTTCCCTATTATAGCACACTTCCAAACAAAAAGGCAACTAAATTTTTGCCTTCATCATAATTTTAAATACTCTTTTCAAATTTTCCTTCTTATCATGGTTCATATCAATAAAATTAATATGTAACTGATAACCACTATCTAAACTAAACAACAACTCTACCTTACCAGGTTTAAAATTAATCGCACTTGATGAAATAGACACATAGGGAATAATATGAATCTTTTTATAATAAACCGCCATTGTATCTCGATCAAACAAAATCATTCTTAAATTAGTAAATATAACATAATCTTTCGTATTCTTATATGCAAGTAAGATTCTTTCCTCATCCTCAACATACTCTCTAGCATATTCTGGCAATTCATCTATCTTGGTAATTTCCTTCTTAAAGTCAAAATATTTAGATAACTCTTTAAACTTAATATACGCCATAAATCATACCTCTCTTATCCTTCACATTATAGCAAAAAAAAAAGTAGAAATCAATTCTACTTTCAAAAACAATGTAAACCAAATTACTTATTTTGAGCCGTTCTATCCTTACTCCAAAATGGTCCAAACTCTAAACCACTAAAACTATCTCTTTCATAACGATAAACCTTATAACCAAGCCCCATACAAGACTCTACTTTCCCATCACTATAAGTAACCGTCTTTTTATTAATACAAAACCTCGGATCCTGATTGCCTTTTACCCTAATAAAATCAATCAAACAAATCGCTATCCAGACAATCAATAAAATCCATAAAATAATATTAAAAATCCTAGAAATAGAAGATCTTCTCTTACCTTTTACTGATGGTATAAATTCTTCTTCAACTAAACTATCATCTTGTTCTAAAACTTCCTCCAAAACATTTTCTTGATCTTCAATTAAAGCTGAATCTTTGTTTTCATCTTTCATAATTCACTTCCTTTACTTAGTATTAAAATGAATATCATCATCCACTAATTTTTTCACATCTGACTTTAATGGTTCTTGACCATTGATAATACGATTAATACAAGTATATAAAAGCCTCAATCTTACCTTATCCTCAGCCTGCATATTTACAAACTTCAAATTAAGAGGAAAACCACAATCTAAAGATAAATTAAGCTCTGCACTTCTTTCACCAAAAGTAACTGCTAAAACAGAAATAGATGAATAAGGAATCATATAAATTTGTTTATACTTTCCAAATAAACTCACATTATCAAATAAAACAATCTTTCGATCCGTAAATATCCCATGATCCCGACTTGTCTTATAAGAAACAAAAACCATTTCATCATCTGGTACATAATGCTTAATATAGCCTGGCAACTCATCACGTTTCATAGAATGTGAAAAATTAAAATGTTTTGTTACTTCCTTATATCTTACATACGCCATCTAAATCACCTACATACCATCATTATATCACAGCTTAATGAAATATACTAATATTTTTTAACGAAAAGAACAAAAAGAATAACTTTCGTTACTCTTTTCAAATATTATCCTACAACCAATGTCGTATCTGTAGTAAAAGATCCTTCTCCTACTATATTATTGTATTTAAGAATAGTAGTATAAGTAGTACCATCCAATTTATAAGTAAGTTTTACAAAAGATAAATTGGAATTTCCATTTTTCAAAATATCTTGATGATCCACTCTATTTACTACATAAACTGAATCATGATAATAACTCCAACGCCAACGATAGCGAATTCTTTGAGATATTTCTAAATCTACACCATTACTATAGTCATTCTCATAATAAGCTTGAGCAGACATAATCTCTACATTCCCAGAATAATATTCTGTTAATTCTAAGAAACTATATCCAGGATTAACATTTTCCCAATGGCTAGAAATATAATCCCAACCTGGAATTAACCAATCCTTCTTATATTTTAAATAAGAATCACTACCAGTATAAATAAGCTCATATCCATCAGCACGCGCTCCACTTTCCGCAAGTGTATATTTTAAATCTGAATTAGTGTATATTTGATCACCATAAGTATAACGAATAGTTAAATCATATTCCTTTTCTTCACTTGCAGGTAATGTAGAATCAAAGTTAGTAACATAATCAGAAATAGGCTCACCTACCCGATATCCTTCTACATCTACTAAATAAACTGTAATTCTCTCTCTTAATCTAGCTTCATCATCATAACGATTAAAATTAAGAGTCTTACCATTTCTAACTGCTGTAATACCACTCACGTTTGCCTCATATACAAATGTTACAACATGATCACTAGCCGGCATTTTCTCTGTCACTAAAGGTTGTGTTGCTGTATAATTTGCAAAATCTTTTGCATATACAGTAAAATCAACACCTTCTAAATATTCCTCAGTTATTTCCTCTAACAATGTTCCATGATTACTAACATGTCTTACCGTTAAAGTATATTTTGCTTGGTGATTATCATTCACACCATCTTGATTATCATCTTGATCAGCGAAATATATAATCGTTAATGTAACATCCTCTTCTGGCATTACTCCACTTACTGGTTGATTCTCTTGCATTGTATATCCTTCAAAATCTCTTGTTACATTATATTCTGTTCCAGCTACCATCTCAGTCACAACTGGTGCCTCTGTCAAAGAATGATTTCCTTTACTTCCAACACTTACATAATTTACCGTTAAAGTATATTTTGCTTGTTCATTATCATTCACACCATCATGATTATCATCTTGATCAGCGAAATATGTAATTGTTAATGTAACATCTTCTTCTGGCATTACTCCACTTACTGGTTGATTCTCTTGCACAGTATATCCTTCAAAATCTCTTGTTACATCATATTCTGCTCCAGCTACCATCTCAGTCACAACTGGGTTTTCTGTCAAAGAATGACTTCCCATACTTCCAACACTTACATAATTTACTGTTAAAGTATATTTTGCTTGTTCATTATCATTTACACCATCATGATTATCATCTTGATTAGCGAAATATGTAATTGTTAATGTAACATCTTCTTCTGGCATTACTCCACTTACTGGTTGATTCGCTTGCATTGTATATCCTTCAAAATCTCTTGTTACATCATAATTGGCTCCAGCTACCATTTCTTTCACAACTGGAACTTCTGTCAAAGAATGACTTCCCATACTTCCAACACTTACATAATTTACTGTCAAAGTATACTTTGTCTCTTCATTATCATTTGTCCCATTATGATTATTATCATAATCTGCTATATACTGAATAGTTAATGTAACATCCTCTTCTGGCATTACTCCACTTACTGGTTGATTCGCTTGCACAGTATATCCTACAAAACTTCTTGTTACATTATATTCTGTTCCAGCTACCATCTCAGTCACAACTGGGTTTTCTGTCAAAGAATGACTTCCTTTACTTCCAACGCTTACATAATTTACTGTTAAAGTATATTTTGCTTGTTCATTATCATTTACACCATCTTGATTATCATCTTTATCAGCGAAATATGCAATCGTTAATGTAACATCCTCTTCTGGCATTACTCCACTTACTGGTTGATTCGCTTGCATTGTGTATCCTTCAAAATCTCTTGCTACATTATATTCTGCTCCAGCTACCATCTCAGTCACAACTGGTGCCTCTGTTAAAGAATGATTTCCTTTACTTCCAACGCTTACATAATTTACTGTTAAAGTATATTTTGCTTGTTCATCATCATTCACACCATCATGATTATCATCCTTATCAGCCAAATATGTAATTGTTAATGTAACATCCTCTTCTGGCATTACTCCACTTACTGGTTGGTTCTCTTGCATTGTATATCCTTCAAAATCTCTTGTCAAATTATATTTTGTTCCAGCAATCATTTCAGTTACTAATGGTGTCTCTGTCAAAGAATGATTTCCTTTACTTCCAACACTTACATAATTTACTGTTAATTTATATTTCATCTCATCTTCATCTGCTATACCATTATCATTCTCATCCGTATCTGGTATAAATGTTACAAGATAAACTAAATTTCCATTGATCTCTACATCCTCATCACCAATAACAGGACTCCATACTGCATGATAATGTTCATCAGCCTTTGCTACTGGAACCACAACACCTGCTTCACTGAATGTTACTCCAGCAACTAATTCATCATAACGTAAAGTTCCTTCTAACGTACCATGTACCGCACCTTTATAAGGTAACACTACAAAAAATACACTATAATGAGTCTCCAAATAATCAGCAACACCATCATTATTCAAATCATCAGTATAAATTGCTGTGATAGTACGATCACTATCTACATTAGAATAATCTCCATCCCAACGATCAAATACTCTCTTCGGATGACGAAGCCCTTCCGTAGATGGTGCTGATGCAGTTAATCCTTCTAATACCTGAACTCTATCAATGATTTCCAATGTATCTCCATCAACAAATGTCACAGTATAAAAAGTTTGAACAACTGGATCATTATTCTCATTCCCACCTGTATTCTGATCATCCTCATCTGAATTTAAAGTATAAACAGTATCTACCACAACATCACTAGTTACATTTGTATAATCATTACTCCATCCTACAAATGTTCTATCATCACGATTTAAAACAGTAGGCGCTGTTGCACTCATACCAGGTAAAATCTCTTGGGTACTTAAAATCCTACCATCAAATGTATCACGGAATGTAACAGTATAACGTTGTTCATCTTCATCTGCTATACCATTATTATTAAGATCTCCTGCATACTTAGCAATCACTCTCAAATCCTCACGAATATCAGTAAAATTTCTTACTTGAACATCCTGATCATCATAAAGATACCATCCAGCAAATACAAAACCTTCATGGCGTGGATCATCTGGTACTTCCGCGTCTGTACCAACTTCAATGGTCTGTTCTGAAATTGTACTATTATTATAACCATCAATAAATGTTACAAGACGGGTTGCAATCACTGTGTTTTGTTTTGTTCCACCGGCAAACGTCGTCATAAAGAACAAACAACAAATAAATCCCACAAAAATTGCGATTCGCTTTTTGTTTAACATATATTCTCCTCCCTATCTATATTCACTCAAAATGATAGAAAATGTGCATAACTACCTTGCCATTTGAGTGCCCTTATTATACACCCAAATAGCAAAAATTGCAATATGAACATCCAGAAAATACCAAAACTGCCCAACCAAAATGAAAAGAAAAAAGCAAAATAAAAACAAAAAATAATTTTTATTACCCAAAAAGCAATATCAATCAAAATCATGCACCAAAATTCCTAACATCCAAGGATACTATATTATATTATTTCCTATAGAAAAAATGAAAAAAACAAACCCTACATGAGAATTTGCCTTATATCAAATCTTACCAAAAGCCCCAAATGGCCACAACCGAAAAAATACTTTTCCTTTAATTTGAGATTTTTGAACAAGCCCAAACTTAGGATTTCTACTATCATCAGATTCTGGACGATTATCCCCAAGAACCAAATACATATCATCTGGAATAACACCATTTGGACAATCCTTTTCATTGCAAATATCAACAAACAAAAAATTATTTGTTTTTACCCCATCATTCAAGAAATCTTCACGATACCCAATTCCATCAATATATAAAACATCATTCATATACTCTACCTTCTCACCAGGTAACCCAATCACTCGTTTCACATAACTTTTTCCATTCACCACCACTGTCACAATTTCATTCCTCTCATACTTATGAGAAAACTTAGACACAAGCAACACTTCTCCTTCTTTTAAAGTTGGATTCATAGAATTACCTGCTACAGTCTGAAAAGCCACTACAAAAGTAAACACAACCGCCACCAATACAATCACAATAATATACTTAGAAGCATCTCTTAAAAACTCCGAAATCTCTCTAAAATCATACATAGGAACTCGTTATCCCCTTTCTAGAATCATTATTCCACCAACATTATACACAAATCCAAACATTTTGTAAATAATGAAATCTTGAATCAAAGTTCCTAGTATTTGCACAACCAATTGCTCCACAAAATATATTTTTCAATACAAATCAAAAATATTCTATCTCTCCCACCGAGAAATATTTAAAAGAATACCCATACTACATAAAGTAATCAATAAACTACTCCCGCCATAACTTAAAAATGGTAACGTAACCCCCGTTACTGGAATAAGTCCTACCACCACCATTAAATTTAAAATAGCCTGAAAAGAAAGCTGAAATGTAATTCCAAAAGCCAAAAATTTAGCAAACCGATCCCGCGCATAAATTGCAATTCGAAACCCCGTAACAATAATAGCTAAAAACAAAGAAACAACAATAAGTACCCCCATAAATCCAAATTCCTCACTAATAATAGAAAAAATAAAATCCGTCTGTGGCTCTGGCAAATAAAAGTGTTTCTGCCGAGAATTCCCAAGTCCAAAACCAAACAAACCACCTGGACCAATAGCATATAAAGATTGAATAATTTGAAACCCACTACCAAGTGGATCTTTCCAAGGATCCAAAAAAGATAAAATTCGTGTAAGACGATAAGGAGCCACCGCAATCAACCCTACAATACCAACTAACCCAATCACTCCTATCTTCATAAAAAATTTAAAATCAACACCACCTACAAACAACAATCCCACAATACTCATCACAATGATCATACCTGTTCCAAAATCAGGCTGTAACATAATAAGCCCGAAAACCAACATAGTTAGTCCCAAAATAGGCAAAACACAATTACGAATATTTTTTAAATTTTTCTCATTACGAACCAAATAACGTGAAGTAAAAATAATTAAAGCTAACTTAGTAAACTCACTAGGCTGAATTCCAAAAGAACCAATTCCAAACCAACTACGACTTCCATTTCTGACTGTACCAATACCAGGAATCAAAACCAAAATCAGTAACATCAAACAACCAATCAATAACTTACCAGAATATTTCTCATAAAGACGATAATCAATTCGACTAATCATAATCATGAAACATACCCCAACCAAGAAAAATAACCCCTGATTCTTTACAAACTTAAACGCATCATGAAACTTATACTCTGCCCATACATAAGATGCCGAATAAATCATTAAAAGTCCAAAAATAGAAATCAAAAGCACACTAAATAAAAGTACATAATTCACTCGTCCCTTACTCATAAACATACTCCAAAAGCAATACTAACCATCGCCCCAATTAAACCAACAATCCAAAACAATTTAACAATATCCCGTTCACACCACCCTAATTTTTCAAACGTATGATGAATAGGCGTCATCGGAAAAAATCGTTTCTTAGTAAACTTATAATAAACCATCTGAATAATACAACTAACTGTCTCAATAACAAACACAATTCCAATCACTACTAAAAGTAACTCATGTCTCGTAATAATAGCAATCGTTCCCAAAACCGCCCCCAAGCTAAGTGAACCCGTATCTCCCATAAACACCTTAGCTGGACTAACATTAAATACCAAAAATCCCAAAATACAACCAATTAAAATAAAACAGAATAAAGCAACATCACCATAACCATCCAACCATCCTGTATTCCAAGAAATTAACCCAAAAGCCAAAAGTGCAATAACAGAAAGTCCTCCCGCCAAACCATCTAATCCATCCGTTAAATTAACTGCATTACTACTAGCCACCAAAATAAATAAAATAAATACCCCATAAAACCACCCAATATGCCATTTAATATGAAAGGTATGTACCCAAAGTAATGGTTCATTCCCAGCCTTCATAAACAAATAGAAAAAAATAATAGCAATAATTAATTGTAATAACAACTTAGCCTTTTCAGTCAGACCTTTATTATTGTGTCTTAAAATAATTAAATAATCATCCAAAAACCCAATCAAAGCATAACTAACAAAAGCAAATATAACAATTCCCAGACTATAACTCATAGTCATCTTATCCATCATAAGCATAATAAAAACAGTTAATAAAGTAGGAATCAAGAAAATGAGTCCCCCCATCGTTGGTGTCCCAACCTTACTACGATGAGCCTCTTTTAAATAAATACTTAAATTTTGACCCGCTTTCAACTTTCTTAAAAGAGGAATCAAAATCATTGCCCACAACACCGAAAGAACAAACCCAATCATCATTGCTAATACCGACTTCGTCATTACAAGCATAATATTCCTCCTAATCCTTCAAAAATAACCGAACAACTTCTCCCTCATAGATTCTTGTAGACGCACTGGGTGACTGATAACTAACAGTCTTACCACTACCTGAAAACTCTACCTTAAACTTTCCAAGTAATTGCATTGCCTCATCTACAGACATATCAGTAACATTTGGAACCTCTGCATACTTTCGGTCCAAATAATTATACTTCTTTTCAGATGCCCCTTCTGGCTTTTTAATATTAAGAGCCTTAATAGAATCCTCCAAAATAACCTTAGCTATTGGTGCTGCCACAGTTCCTCCATATTGAGTAATTCCTTTCGCATTATCAATCGCTACATAAACTACTACCTCTGGATCATTTGCTGGTAAAAAACCAATAAAAGAAACAATATAATTTCCAACCATATATCTACCATCTTTTACCTTTTGAGCCGTCCCTGTCTTTCCCCCAACGCGGTATCCATCAATAAAAGCAGGTCTTCCTGTCCCATTGGTAACCACACTCTCTAATGTACTACGAACCATCTCACTCGTCTCATCACTAATCACTTTACGAACAACTTTCTTACTATTTTCCTGAATCACCATATTTGTCTCCGGTTCATTTAAACTCTTAACAATATATGGTTGATACAAATTACCTCCATTAATTGCTGCACTTACTGCTGTAATCTGTTGAATTGGAGTCACAGAAACACCTTGACCAAACGAAGTTGTTGCAAGTTCCACAGGTCCCACTTGATCCAATGAAAATAAAATTCCAGATCCTTCTCCATTCAAATCAACACCCGTTTTCTCTCCAAACCCAAACTGTTCAATATAATGAAATAGCTTTTCTTTACCTAAACGCTGCCCTAAAATAACAAATCCAGGATTGCATGAATTTTCAACCACTTGTAAAAAAGTCTCCGCACCATGTCCGCCCGCTTTCCAACACTTAATGCGAGCATTCTCTACTTGAATACTGCCACCATCATGATAAGTATCACGTTCTAAGTCCACCACCTTCTCCTCCAAAGATGCCGCCAATGTTACAATTTTAAATGTACTTCCTGGCTCATAGGTAGACCAAATTGGCAAATTACGATTAATTTCCTCAATCGTATAATCTTGATAATGACTAGGCGAAAAATTAGGACGACTAGAAATAGCTAATATCTCTCCCGACTTAGGATCCATCACAATCCCCAACGCTTGATCTGGATTATACTTAAGCACTGCATTATCAAGTTCTCTTTCCAAAGAAGTTTGAATTTCATGATTAATAGTCAAAGTAATATTCACACCATCCTGTGGTTTTTCATAAACCTCATTTAACTCTAATCTCCCCCCTTTCGCATCACTAAAATACTTAATAGCCCCATAGCTTCCCGTCAAGTAATCATTATACATTAACTCCAAACCAGATAATCCCTGATTATCAATACCTACAAATCCCAGTGTATGAGACAAATAAGTATCATATGGATAATATCGTTTCGCTTCCTTAACCAAATAAACCCCTGGTAACTTAAGTGCGCTAATCCGATCTGCCACTTCATAATCCAATCGTCTGCCTTCTGGATGAACTCTTTCAATAGAAGCTTTCTTATTAACATGAGTATACATATCATCATAAGACACATCTAAAATAGAACACAATCTTTTTGCAGTTTCCTCCTTATCTACAATCTGATTAGGAATCAATACCAAAGAAGTAGTAGTAATATTATCCGCCAAAACAACTCCATTACGATCATAAATAAGTCCCCGATTAGCCTCAATTGGTAAATTGCGACTCCATAAACTAGATGCATATTGATTAAGTCGCCCATAATCAATTACTTGAATATAAAATACTTTACCAATAATTAAAAGAAACAATAATACAATCATAAGTAACACAATCCGAATTCGCATATGTATACCTTTAAAGAACATAGAAAACACCTCTATCTAATTCTATGTACAAGCTAAGAAAAAAGACCAATTCTAAAATTGATCTAAAATTTATATATACAAACATAAATAAAACAAACTATTTTATAAAATAAAATTTTTTTCTTACAGCAAAGCATATGAAAGCATCTATTATTATCGCTTCATGAACTATATCCTACTATCCATATTAAACTTATCCATTATCTATCTCTATTACTCTTTTAAAATACCACAAAATAAACAATATGATCTACAAAAACTCATCAAACACGCACCCAATCAATCACATTACCATTTATATCATATATTGTAAAAGTACAATCATGATAAACCATATAAGAAGGTAAGAATCCTCCACGTGGCAAAGAAATAGATCCAGGATTAAAACAAAAAACTCCATTTTTCTTTTCAATAAAAGGAATGTGCTCATGTCCATAAATAAAAATAAATAAATCAGAAATGGGAGGCAAATTTCCTTTATCATAAAAATCCCCATGAGATAAATACATCAAGAAATCATCCACTTGCAAATGATGTAAATGAGAATAAACTGGAAAATGCAATTCATTCATATCTCGATTAAAATCACAATTTCCTTTCATACAAACAATCGAAGAGGAAAAACGATTCAAAAACTTCTGCACATATTCGGGATCATAATCATCATTGCCACAAAAACTTTGATAAAACAAATCACCAAGAACCACCAAATAATCACAATGAAGCTCTAAAAAACGTTTTTCAATCAAATCTAAATAAGTCTTAATGCCATGAATATCCGAAATAAATAAAATGGTCAATTCTAATTTTCTCCATCAATCTGAGTTCCACATAAAAAGCACACCTTTGCATCCACACTTAACTTAGTATGACAATTTGGACACTCCTTATACTGGTCCAAATCCGTAGGTCCATATCGCATGGGATTTACTAAAACATCCTTCATAGGATCCTCTTCAATTACTGGTTTCATCACATCAACAGGCCCTTCCTCACGTACTGCATGATTCCATGTAGCATCATCATCAATAGTCAAAATCTCAGCATCATCTCCTACCACCTCACCAAGACCTTGCTCCACAAATTCAGAAAAATCATTCTTCATAAAATTCTCTTCTAAATGAACAGATTCATCCGAAACTGTGCCCGCTTCTCCTTCAACCGAATCATCCGATAAAGAAAAGTCCGAATCCTCCCCCATACTATAAGGATCATAAGTAGGAAGATCAACAGGCTCATAATTAGAAGATTCATTCATATCCATTATCTCAGCAGGCTCAGAAACTACCGTTTGCATTTCCTCATTACCAACAATTTCAGGAATAGCCTCCTCCACATCTGGAAATTGATTATACATAATCGCATCCGCCTCTTCCTTCATTCTCATCTTCTTCGTATGCAACACATAAACAGAATTATTAAAAGCTAAAACTGGGTAGTATACAAATGGTAACCCAATCAACCCAATATTCCAAATAAAATCTTTATCAAAAGCCTTTACCAAGCGAAGAGCAATTACCACATGATTAATAAGCCACCCCACTACAGGTACAAATAAAAGGAAGAAATACCAAAAAGGCATATCCAAAATACGATAAAGAATTACAAAATTATAAAAAGGAATTAAAGCCAAATATCCTTTATAATTAGCCTTAACAAAAATCCTCCAAGTACTAACCACAAAAATAACCAAATAAATACCCAAAAAAATTAATATTCTCATCCACATCTCATCCATAAAACTCATCCTCCATCATCATAACACCATTATAACAATAAATAGAAAAAAAAGATACCCTAGAATAACTTAGAAAAAACCTTCCAAGGCTTCATCTTACTCTCATCTTTATCATACTTCTGATAAAGAGCCAAAACATTTCCCAATTGATCTACAAAAACCACCACATCATTATCATAACGATGATCCAAAATTCTTCCATTTAAAATCTTAGCTTTCAAATAATCATCTACTTCAATGATCTCATAATGACTAAAAGCACTTTTCATAGGTAACATCGAAAATGTTTGCAAATGAATATCTTCCAAACAAAACGCCTGATCAAGAGAATAATCCCCCTGCCTTACTCTTCTCAAACCAGCCATTACCCCTACTGTCCCCAAATGATCAGCAATATCCCGAATTAAACTACGAATATAAGTTCCTTTACTCACAGTACACCGAAAAGAAAAATGAATCATACCATCAATAATGTGCAAATCATCTACCAAAGAAATATCAAAAATAGTTACCTCTCGTTTCGGAAGTGCCACCTCCTTACCACTCCTAGCATACTCATATAACTTCTTACCATTCACCTTCACCGCAGAATAAATAGGAACCTCTTGTAAATAGCTACCTTTCATAGAATTTAACACATCTATAACCTCATCCTGACTTACCAAAACATCCTGTTTTTCTAATACCTCACCAGTAATATCTAAAGTATCAGTATGAAGTCCCAACACAACCTCAGCCACATATTCCTTTTCACTAGCTACAATCAAATCCACAAGTCGCGTAGCCTCTCCTACACATAACACCAACACTCCTGTAGCCAAAGGATCTAAAGTCCCAGTATGTCCAACCTTCTTAGTCCCTAAAATCTTACCTACTTCATTTACAACATCCCGACTAGTAATTCCTGTCGGTTTATCTATCACTAATATTCCATTCATAAAACCATCCTATCAAAAAGACCCAAATTTAATTTGAGTCACGATCTTGCGCCATAATAATCAAACGAATAATATTTAAAATAGTAGTAATAAAACTAGCTACATAAGTCATTGCTGCCGCTTGAAGCATCTTTTGAACCAAACCATTTTCATTTTCATCCACAAGCCCTAATCGGTATAGCTCCTCTCGAGCCCTTTTAGAAGCATCAAATTCTACTGGTAAAGTCACAAGCTGAAATATCAAAGAAGCAAGCAACATAAAAATTCCTACTTTTAAATATCCAATCGCGCCAAAAAACAAAGAAATCAAAGACACAAAATAACCTGCATAAGTAACAAAATTAACAACAGGAACCAAAGCACTACGAATATTCATCCAAACATAACCCGTCTTATGTTGAATCGCATGCCCCACTTCATGAGCTGCCACAGAAACAGAAGCAATACTATCATCATGAAAAATAGTATGAGAAAGACGAATTACCCTTCGACTAGGATCATAATGATCAGTAAGTTCACCTTTCGTCTCCACCACATAAATACTTTCAAGTCCATTTTGATCTAAAATCATCCTTGCCACTTCACAACCAGATAAACCTTTCTTACACTTAATACCTCGACTGCGTTTATAAGCACTTTGTAAGAAAATCTGTGCTGAAGCAACAATAACAACCCCAACAATAGATATAAAAATAGTCAAAATACTTTCATATCCCCAAAGCATATAATTCATTAAACACCTCTTAATCTAATACTTCAAATATTGTTCCATCTTTTGTATCCCGAATTTGAATATGTTTCTTCAATAATTCATCTCGAATCTCATCCGCAAGCTGATAATCCTTACTTCTCTTAGCCTCATCACGTTTCCTTATTTGCTCAAGAACATACTCTTGAAGTTCAGAATCAATCTCTACCTTTTTATTTTCAAACAAATCTAAAGACAAAACCCCATCAAATTCCTTTAAAAGTAAAATCTGTGAAGCTCCATTTAAATCACTCTTTAAAACATCATAAAGAACCGTTAAGGCATTAGAAGTATTTAAATCATTAGAAAGAGCTTCCTGAAACTCCCGACGAAACTGATCTACTCTATCCTGATCAATTTCTCCTTCATCCAAAATGTTCTGTACCTTATTTACCAACTTACGATAAGTAGTCTGTGCACTATCTAAAGCCTCATAACTAAACAGCAAAGTCTTATGATAATGTGATTGTAAACAAAAGAAACGATAAGCAATTGGATCATATCCCTTACTTTCTAGCAAAGAAACAGTTAAAAACTCTCCTTTACTCTTACTCATCTTTCCACTTTGATCATTCAAATGTTCAACATGAAACCAATACTTACACCAAGGATGATCTAAATAACTTTCTGATTGAGCAATTTCATTGGTATGATGTGGAAATATATTATCTACTCCACCACAATGAATATCCAAATATTCCCCTAAATATTTCAAAGAAATACCAGAACATTCAATATGCCATCCTGGATATCCCATTCCCCATGGACTATCCCATTTTAATTCCTGATCATCAAACTTAGATTTTGTAAACCATAATACAAAATCAGCTTGATTTCTCTTAAAAGCATCTTCTTCCACACCTTCTCGAACACCAACTACCATTTCATCTTCCTTATGATTGGTAAGAACATAATAATCATCTAACTTTGTCACATCAAAATAAATATTACCATTAGAAACATAAGCATAACCATTTTCTAGCAATCTCTCAATAATCTTAATATATTCATCAATATTCTCTGTAGCTGGAGCCACAATTTCAGGACGCCGAATATTAAGTTTTTGACAATCATCAAAAAAAGCATCTGTATACATTGCGGCAATTTCTAACACTGACTTATGCTCCCGTTTTGCCCCTTTCAACATCTTATCTTCACCAGAATCAGAATCACTACTAAGATGCCCAACATCAGTAATATTCATACATCTTTTAACTGGATACCCCAAATAATTTAAAGCCTTCTCTAAAACATCTTCCATAATATAAGTTCTTAAATTTCCAATATGTGCATAATGATACACTGTAGGTCCACAAGTATACATCTTAATCTCTTTCTTATCATATGGAATAAAATCTTCAACTGTCCGAGACAATGTATTATACAACTTCACAATTATCACCTCTATTTACATTGTATCACAATTATTTATAGAAGAGCAACCAAAATAAATCTATTCTACAACTTCATAACCAATCAAAGAAATTTGATTAGATACAAAACTAGAATTAAAATCAATTGGATCCAAAAGTTTTGTAGATAAATATTTCTTCTGATCATCAGCAAATACTGTAACAACATTTCCATCTACCATTTCATGTAATAAAATAGCAGCCAGCAAATTAGCCCCAGAAGAAATTCCAACCCCTAGTCCCAAGTGACTAGAAAGCTTACGTGACATATTAATCGCATCCTCATCATGAATAAGCAAAATATCATCAATCAATGAACGATCTACCAAATCAGGAACAAAATCATCCCCTATTCCTTCAATCATATGACTACCTGTAGCATCCCCAGTACTCATAAGCGGTAATGTATCGGGCTCTAAAGCCGCAATAAATACATTTGGATTACATTCCTTTAACTTCTTGGCAATCCCAATTAAAGTTCCACCCGTCCCTACTCCAGACACAAAACCATCTACAACATCTAAACTAGAAACAATTTCTTCTCCTGTTGTCTCATAATGAGCAATCACATTATAAGAATTACTAAATTGATTAGGACGAAAACCTTGTAATTTCATAGCAAGAGCATCCGCCTCCTGAATACATCTTTGAAATCCTCCATCCTCTTTAGAAAATAAAGTAACATGAGCTCCAAAGCTTTTCATCAAAGAAACTCGTTCTGAACTAACCCAATCTGGCATAAAAATATAAACAGGATGATGAAAATAAGCACCTATCGCTGCCAAAGAAATTCCTGTATTACCACTTGTCGCTTCTATAATAGGCATTCCATCTAATAATGTCCCATCCTCCTTAGACCTTTGAATAATATAATAAGCCATTCGATCCTTAATACTACCAGTTAAATTAAAATACTCTAATTTAGAGTAAACAAACTTTACTTTGTCTTGATACTTATAATAAATCTTTATCATTGGTGTATGACCAATTAACTTTTCCATATAATCACCTAATAATAGTATAGATAAAAATATTTTTTTTGATACCAAAGCTGCAAATAATTTTTTTAAAAAATATCAAAAATAAGTTGCACATTTACAATTTTTATGATATTATGTAATAGCAGAACCAATTCTGGACCTTTAGCTCAGTTGGTTAGAGCATCCGGCTCATAACCGGGCGGTCGTAGGTTCGAGTCCTACAAGGTCCACCATTCGAATGCAGGTGTGGCGAAATTGGTAGACGCACTAGACTTAGGATCTAGCGCCTCACGGCATGGGGGTTCAAGTCCCTTCACCTGCACCAAACTGATAAATACTCGAACTTTTAAAATTTATAAAAGTTCGAGTTTTTAAATAATATAAAATATGTTAAAATCTTACTAAAAAAATAAAATTATCTAATAGAGATACAGTATTAGTATACAGTGATGGTTTTAATAAATTTTTGCATGATCCAGATTTTATATCACAAATAATTAACTTTGAAAAAGATAAATTTGAAAACTATATAGAAATGAAATCTCAAAGCGATCATGAAAAATATGGAAAAGAAAAAACACTGGTATTATTTAAAATATAAGTTGAACACAACTATTGAATAAAAAATCCCCCTAGGTAATTTTGATATTTATATCAAAAGGCCTAGGGTTAAATATTTTGTCAAAACAAAATATAGTAATCTAAAAGAATAGTGAAATATGATATAATATAGTGGGAAGTGATAGAATGCAAATTCTAAGTAAATTTGAATTATTGAAAACTGAATTTGGATTTGAGTTTACCTACAGTAATGAAGAAAAAGAATACATGGTACAAGTTGTTTATCCTAATGATAACAATAACTATAATATTCCATATATTTTAGTTTTACCCAAAAATATGAAAGAAGATTGCTTCTTGGCTATTGAAATAAATAATTTAGAAACTGAAAATAGTGACGATTTATTGAATAATGGCTTACTTACTGCATATAAATTAGTTCAACAACTAAAAGAAAATGATAATCCAGTCCTTATTCCAATAGTCCCAAGCGTAAAAAATGGAATGCCTTATTATCAACAATTATCAAAAGAATGTTTTTCCATTCCTAGTAATCATCCACTTTATAGAATAGATTTACAAATTATAAAGATTATAAGTGAAGTTAAGCAGAATCTTTCTGATAAGATAAGCCTAAGAGATAAAGTTTTTTTTAATGGATATTCATCATCAGGAGTATTTGCTCAACGATTTGCATTATTGCATCCTGAAATTGTAGATACATTATGTATTGGTGGAGCTAGTGGTAGTATTCCAGTACCAATTTCAGAACTAGGATATCCCCTTGGAATAGCAGATTATAGTGAAATAACTGGAAAACAATTTGATTTAGAAATTTACTCACAAATTAAATTTAGATATTATATAGGATCACTTGAAGATAAAAGAAAAACTTCCGAAAGATATGATGAAAGTGGTAATTTTGCACCAATGCATGATATGAGTTATTTTGATAGAAGTGTACCTGTCCCCGTTGGAATCAAACAAAGAGCTATGTTCGGAACAAATCTTTTTGAAAGATCAAATAAACAAATAGCACTAATGAATGAGATGGGACTAGATATCAAACAGCAAATTTTTAAAGAAAGAAACCATAATAATTACAATGGAATTGGGGTAAATGAATTAGGAGATCAGTATGTAAATCATGTTTATAATCAATCAATTGCTCAAAATAAAAAGTTGTAGATATCTACCACTCTCGTACCATATAGTTAATATGTAAACATTATCTATTACTTAAGTGAATTTGCAGTTTATAAAAGACTAAAATAGAGCCTGTATTCAGGTGCTATTTTAAATTATATAATAATATATAGTGTGAAAGGTGATTACATGAAAAATATAAATACTCAAGTATATGGTGATGGTAAGGAAGTAGATGGTTATCTATTAAAACCATATCACCAAAAACGAATTCAAATTGCTTTTAAAATTTTAAATAAACATTGTAAAAAAGCATACATAAACGTTCCTAGAAATAAAATTAAAGTCCTTGATCTAGGTGGAGGAACAGGAATAGTTGCCCATCAAATAAAAGAAATGGGTTTTAATGTAGTATTAGGTGATACAGAAGAAAAAGTCTTGAAAAAATCAGGAATTAATTATGCTTTAATGCAGAAGAACAATTTCCAATTAATGATAAGGAATTTCAAGTAATTTTTGCCGGTGAAATTTTGGAACATGTATTTGATACAGAAAATTTCTTACAAGAATGTCATAGAATATTAGATGATAATGGCATTTTAATAATAACTACTCCAAATCTTGCAACCTTACATGACAGAATAAAATTTATTTTTGGATTGTCTCCAAGGGATATTGATGCAACACATAGCTATCTAAAAACCCATGTTAGACATTTTACTTATCAATCCATATCTAAAGTTTTAAAACATTTCAATTTCAAAATTAAATATTTTTATACAAATGTAATTGATTTTAGAGTAATTTATGATTTTCATATTACATTATATTTTTAGAAAAACTGTTTCCTAAACTCGGAAATAAATTGATAATTGGTGCAACAAAAAAATAGTATGTAAAAACAATGATGAAATACTTTAAAATCACTTCATTTAAACCTATTAATTAGCTTTAAGATCGTTGTCAATAAGTCAAAGATCTTTTTATTTGCAAATAAATTCGAATATCTACACAACAATATCAAACATGCTTTACTCTAACTTCTCTATGATTCCTTTAAAAGAGCAATTTGTTCCTTAAACTTATTACGTATTCTCTGTAACGCATTATCTATCGCCTTTGCATCACGATCTAAAATATCCGCAATTTCCCGATAATTAAAATTACTCATCTTAAGTTCAAATACCTCAATTTCAAAATCAGTCAATGTTGCCCTAACTCTTTTTAACAATTCTGATTCCTGCTCTAAATCCATAATCACTTTCTCAGGATTAAAAGTATTATCCATCATAACTTTTTCAGAAACATGATATTTCTCATCATCATCAGAAATATCAAAAGAAATAGATTCATCCAACACCCGATTCTTTTGTCTTTTTGTACGAAGAGCAAGTGATAAAATTTTCCTTTCGATACATACCTTAGCATACGTATAAAATAAAACATCCTTATCTTCAGTAAAATTTTGAATAGCACTATAAAATCCCAGCATTCCTTCTTGAATAAAATCACTAAGTTCTAATCCATTAGAAGATGAGCATTGTTGAAAAGACCGCCCTGCAATTCCATGAATTAAAGCCCGATACTTATAGAATAAAATATCCAACGCTTCTTCTGATCCCTGTTTAACATACATCAATAATTCATAATCATTATATTCATTATAATTTTTATTATCCAATCTATTTCCTCCCCTGCACTGCTTGATAAATAACAATTCCTGCTGCTACTGAAGCATTTAAACTATTAATTTTTCCAAGCATATCAATACAAGCCACAAAGTCACATGACTCAGAAATTAATCTACTCATACCACTACCTTCATTACCAATAACAATCGCTATTTTGCCACGATAATCTATTTCAGTATAAGACGTACCATCCATATCTGTTCCAATAATCCAAAATCCTTGTTTTTTAAGATCATCTATAGTTCTACGAAGATTGGTAACACAAGCAATTTGCATATTTTCTAAAGCTCCAGCACTTACCTTCATCACCGTAGAATTAACCCCTACACTACGATCTTTAGGAATCACAATTCCATCAACACCAGCAGCTTCACAAGTTCTAATAATAGCCCCAAAATTATGAGGATCTTCTAAATGATCCAAAATTACCAAAAAAGCATCATCTAAATCATAAAAATTAGAAACACCCACATACTCATAGTCAGGAACTTTCAAAATAATTCCCTGATGATTTCCATCTATCATCTGGTCCATCTCTAGCTTGTCCAAATATTGAATAGAAATCCGATTACTATGCAACGCATGCATAATAAAATCATCCTTAAAATTACGATTTAAATAAACCTTTCTCACTTGACTAGGGTTTTTAAGAACTTCATGAGCCACATTCTTTCCATAAACATACATCGCTATTCTCCTCTCATAATAAAATCCATAATTTCCTTAATACGTCCTTGATCACCATTTAAATAAAGAAATCCAATTAAAGCTTCCAATCCTGTAGCATATTTATAAGTCACAATATCTGTATTCTTAGGATGAGAACTGCCTCTATGATTACGTGCCCGATAAACAATTTCTAATTCCTCAGAACTTAAAAATTTCTGATCCATCATAATGTGCAAAAACATACTTTGAGCTCTCGCACTCACATAAGAAACAGCCTCACTTTGTAAATCTTTTACCTTCATAATACCTTTTCTAACTAAGAATTCTCTAATAAAAATTTCATATATACTATCTCCAAGATAAGCCAACACCAATACATTAATGTCTCTATAATTCATAATCATCAAACCGATCAAAAGTAATATTACGAATACTACCACTCTTAACATCATTCATAATAACACCATACACTTTCATATCATCAACCATACCTCCCCGAATTAAGCAACCTCTTTTGCGACCAATCATATCTAAAACTTCCATTACATCATCACCTAATTTCTCAATACCATAACGATTCAAAAGAATATTAGGATAATAACGTTCCAACATTCTCAAAATATAAAAAGCCACTTCATCAATAGGTAGAATCTCCTCCTTAATAGCTGATAAACTAGCTAATGGAAAAGCTTCTTTCTTATTATCCAATTTTGGCCATAAAATACCGGGTGAATCTAATAACTCTAAAGTATCATTAATTCGAATCCAATCTAAATTCTTAGTAACACCTGGTCGATTGCCAACTTTAACTGCCTTCTTTCCCACTAATCGGTTAATCAATGTAGATTTACCAACATTAGGAATACCAACAATTAAAACACGAATCTTACTTTTAAGCATTCCCTTAGCCTTCTGTCTTTGAATTTTATCATCCATTAAATCCATAGTCATAGAAATCAAAGAATTAATTTCTGATCCATGCTCCAAATCCATTCCAATCACTCGATAACCCATATTCTTATAATAATTCATCCATTTCTCTGTTTCTACTTTATCACATAAATCCACTTTTGTAAAAATCAAAACTCTTGGTTTATCATGAATAAACTGATCTAAATCTTTAATTTTAGATGAATATGGCATTCTTGCATCTATTACCTCATAAACAACATCAATAAAGCTTATTTTTTCACGAATTAGCCTCTTCGTCTTAGCCATATGACCAGGATACCAGTTGATATTTGTCGAATTTTGCCGATTGTTCATTATTCTCACTTCCTATCTTCTATCACTCTTACTTCTATGCCAATAACTCCATATTTATCTTGTTCTTCTTTAGAATAATATTTTTCCATATCTTTAGGATTTGCAATATCATTTATATCATATCCCATTGATATTTTATCAAAATATTTATATAATTCATCAAAATTTGAATATTTGTATAATCTTACTATTTCAACTATTATGACTTCTAATGTTGTTCTATTTGTAAACTCTATCAAATCTTTTTCCTTTAGCAGCTATCTTTTTTCATCATTTAATCGCAATTCTATGGTTTTTGTTCCATCTTTTATACGATTAAATGGGGCATTATTTAAATTCATATTATGTGTTGTTTTCATACTTATCCTCCACAATTAATTATTTTTTAATTTTCGTAATCATAATCCCATAAGCTTAATTTACCATTTACTTCAATAGGATTTATTTTTTCAACATTTTCTATTTTAAATCCATATCCGTCCCAGTCACCTTTATTAATTAATCCTTTATATACAACAGGATCTTTTTTACACATTTTTTGCGCAAATTCTTCATCTACATATATGCAGTCTGTAATAATTGCTTTTGCAATTATTTGACCAACAGGATATTCTAAATTTAAATGTTTGAATCTATTCATTGCTTTTTTATCTATACTTTTACCAGCGTGAATTAATATATCTCCACGATATTTGGTTTTCCAAGTTCTAAATTCATATTCTTTATAGCCTTCAGCAATTAATGTTGCCCACGGTTGCTTTATAGTTATAACTTTCATTTTTACCTCCATTAATTTTTTTCATTCATCTATATAAATTCTCTAAAACTTTAGTAAGACAATCGTCAGCAGTTTTATCAGTATCTGAAAATCTTATTCTAACTAATTTTCCATTTACCTTAAATATATAAGGATTTTTTGCTTTCATTATAAAATCCAATATTCTTTCTTCACTAGGTTTTCTTCTATCTATCTTTATATCCGTTATTTCATCCACTTCTTCTAATTTTATATCATCAAGATTTACATTTCTACAACGTTCTAATTTTTCTGCTAATTCTTTAATATTATATTTATTCATAAAATCACACTCCAACCTGATTATATATTTAAATGTATATAATGTTAAATGTGTGATTACACTTTTTGTAGATTAATTATCATTATTTCACTCATTTTTTAAATCTTCTTTAGTAGGTAAATAAGTTAAATACTTAGAAGCATATACATTTTTTATTTCATCACCTAGAGTCATTTCAACTACTGCATCGTCTTTATCAGCACATAATAGTATTCCGATTGGCTCATTTTCTCCTTCTATCATTTGAGTCTTTTTATAATAATTAACATACATTTGCATTTGACCGATATCTTGATGAGTAAGTTTTCCTATCTTTAAATCTATTATTACAAAACAATTTGCTAATCTATTATAAAATATCAAATCCGGATAATAATATTCTGCACCTATCTTAATTCTTTGTTAACTTGCAACAAATGAGAAATCCTCTACCAAGCTCTAATAAAAACTCTGTTAAATGTGATAATAACGCACTTTCTAAATCTGTTTCTAAATAGTTTTTATTTTCTTTTAGATCAGCAAATTCAAATATATATGGTGATTTTAATATTTCTTCTGGCTCACGTTCAATAATTCCCTTTTTGGATTCATTAATTATCATATTTTTGTCGGGAGAGATTAAATATCTGTCATATAATTTAGTATTTATTTGTCTACGCAGTTCTCTACAACCCCAATTAGATTTGATAGATTCTAATTCATAAAAATCTCTTTCTTCTTTTCTATCTATTTTTATTAATTCTTGAAAATGAGCCCAAGATAATTCGGTCGACACTGTCGACCATATTGGATACATTTCATAAAATCTTCGCATTCTTCTAATACTTACTGAAGAAAAACCACTTCCGAACTCTTTTGTTAATTTAGAAGATAAAACATCAATTATCTTTTTTCCATAACTTGCTTTTGTACTATTTTCTGATAATTCATAAGTTATTTTACCAACATACCAATATACTTCTGTCATCGTATTATCAATATGTTTAAACATCTTTTCTCTAGCTGTTATTATTTTATTTCGTATATCTTGATAAATATTTTCAACACCAATTAACTCATCTTCGTTATTTACTGCTATATCATTTTCCTTTTTCAAAATTATCACATCCTTTATTTTTTGTAGGGGTTTCAACGTCGTAATCACCTTTCTAATTCCTATTATAAATATCATCATTAACACTATATTTTTATCAATTTTTATTGATTTAGAAGCTTTTTTAATGAAATTATGCAAGTTCTAAAATCGAAGAAAGTCTTTATTTATAATGTTTTGCTAGGGGGGTGCAATAAATCGTAATCAACCAGTTAATGTTTGTCGTATTTTGCCATTTATTTTCCATTGTCTTCACTTCCTTTTTTATTTAATAGGTTCTGGAAAATCATTCTCGTCAGTTATTAAAACTTTTTTTAACAAATAATCAGTTGCATGTGGTGGATGATTTTCCAATTTCCCATACACAGTAAATCCCATTTTTTCATAAAATCCTTTTGCTTGAAAACTCCATGTATCGGTTCTAATCCCTATACATTTATTTTCTATTGCAAATATTTCAACCTTTTTCATTAAATTTGTGGCAACATCAATATTTCTATATTTTTCATCTACAAATAATAAATCAAGCCACGTCCAATATCCGTCATCAATAAATCCGTATGCTCCACCTATTATATCATTACCAACATATGCATAGAAGCCAAATTTTCTTTCTTCTCTTTTATACATAATTGGATTTAGCCATTCATTTTTTGAAAAATTATATAATTCTAAATTATGTTCAATAAACTCTTTATTTTCTTTTGAAACATCAAATTTATAAGTTATATTATTCATAATTTCCTCCTCCAAGTTACACTCAACTTTTTCATCTATATAAATTTTTTAAAACATTAGTAAGACAATCTTCGGCAGTTAAATTGCTGTTTTCTAAAATCTTATCCTAACCAATTTTCCATTTACCTTAAATATATATGGATTTTTTGTCTTCATAATGAAATCCAATATTCTTTCATTACTAGGTTTTCTTCTGTCTATTTTTATATCTGTTATTTCATCCACATCTTCTAATTTTACATCATCAAGATTTACATTTCTACATCTTTCTAATTTGTCTTCTAATTCTTTAATATTATATTTATACATATTTTACCTTCTTTCTGTAAAAAAAGAAATAACACAAATGTGCAAAATACTATATATTATCTTTTTCTCCTAATAATTTTATTTTTTCTGCGTTATTCAGTATATCAAGTTGATATTTAGCAATGCCACTTAATATTTCAAATCTTTCTTCTTTATCTTTCCCTCCTTTAATCAATTCAGCGTTATGTGATTCTAAATTAGATAGCACAGTTAATTCATTTATTGACGCATAATCTCTAACATTTGAATTTTTTGCTAAACTAGGATTAAGTTCTCTCCATCTTTTAGCAGTTGTATTAAATAAGGCAACATTTAAAATATCTGCTTCTTCTGCATACTTTAGCCATTCTCTATCTTTATAATAATCGTTACTAGGTAATATATAATTTTTAATTGCATCTGTATGAATAAGATAATTATTTTTAGTTAAAATTCTTTTTATATCCCATTCTTTGTTTTTATTTTCTAGTTCTTTTAATCTTTCAAATTCTTTGATTAAATATAATTTAAAAACTGGGCTTATTGCAGACGCAAACTCAAATGCAATATCTTTGTGTGCATATGTTCCACCATATTTACCCATTTTAGAATAAATTCCAATAGCACCAGTTCTTTCGCACCATTCTGTAACACTGGGTGTAAAAGTTAATAAACCAACTTGTTTTCTAAAGTGTTCAGATTCGAACACTTTAAAATTAGGGTTATATAATTGCTCCCAAGTAGTTAAGAAATCAAGTGTACTTCTATTACGTAACCAATTTCTTATAACATCTGCTGCTCTTGAATTATCACTTTTAGCTTTTGCTATATCAGAAATACATATATAATCTTTTTCATTTACATTAGTTATATTTATTCTTATATCTTGAACTTCAATAATATTATTTTTCAAATTTAATCACCTCTTTCTTATGTTCTTAAATGGCGTAATCACCTATCTAATTCCTATTATAAATAACACCAAAATTACTATGTTTTTTATTATTTTTAATAAATTTAGGAACTTCTTAATGAAAATATGCAAGATTCAAATTGAATAATTTTCTTTATTTATAAGGGTTTAATGATGTTCTTAATTAAATCGTAATCAACCAGTTTATATTTGCCTGATTTTGTCGATTATTATTATTCATTTTTATCACTTCCTTTACTTTTCTTTTTCGCTTTGTGCAGTTAAATCGTTGTTTTCTGAAAATCTAATTCTAACTAATTTCCCATTTGCTTTAAATATATATGAATTCTTTGTCTTCATTAAAAACTCCAATATTCTTTCATTACTAGATTTTCTTCTGTCTATTTTTATATCTGTTATTTCATCCACATCTTCTAAATTTACATCATAAAGATTTACATTTCTACATCTCTCTAATTTTTCTGCTAATTCTTCAATATTATATTTATACATATTTTGCCTTCTTTCTGTAATAATTTTATTACTCAGAAAGAATTCATACAAATGTGCAAAATACTATATATTATCTTTTTCTCCTAATAATTTTATTTTTTCTGCATTATTCAGTATATCAAGTTGATATTTAGCAATACTACTTAATATTTCAAATCTTTCTTCTTTATCTTTCCCTTCTTTAATTAATTCTACATTATACGATTCTAAATTAGATAACACGGTTAATTCATTTATTGACGCATAATCTCTTACATTTAATTTTTTTGCTAACCTAGGGTTAAGATCTCTCCATCTTTTAGCAGTTGCATTAAATAAAACTACATTTAGTATATCTGCCTCTTCGGCATATTTTAACCATTCTCTATCTTTATAATAATCATTATCAGGTAATATATAGTTTTTAATAGCATCTGTATGAATTAGGTAGTTATTTTTTGTTAAAATTCTTTTTACATCCCATTCTCTATTATTATTTTCTAAATCTTTTAATCTTTCAAATTCTTATAACAAATATCGTTAAAATCACCATATTTTTATCAATTTCAAGTGATTTCAGCACTTTTTTAATAAAAATGTACAAGATCTAAAATCAAGGAAAGTCTTTATTTATAAAGGTTTGCTAGATGGTTCAAATAAATCATATCAACCAATTAATGGTCGTATTTGGCCTTTTATTATCGGTCATCATTATCATTTTTTCTTTTCTAAAATCTGTATTCTTTTATTTCGCAGTTTTTAATCCTCTACTTAAAAATTTTCCATCCCTTATCATATCCACTAAATGCTTTAGATACTCCACTATGTACAACTATCAGAACAGTTTCATAATCTTTTGTTTTTAACTCATTTAAAAATTAATAAATTCTGTCAAAAAACATTTTTATATTTTCTGATGTACCATATTGTATAGTAGTATTATAATTCCAATACTCCTCTCTGTTTGTTACTTCTAATGGTTTACCACTTAAATCTCCACATTTTCTTTCTTTTAACAAATTATCATATATAATTTCCTGATTATTTATATTTATTATTTATGCTGTATGTTTTGCTCTAATCAAAGAAGAACATATGATACTATCAAGTTTTATATCTTTAATTATATTTCTTAATTCCTTTGCCTGTTTTATTCCTAACACCATTGAATCTTCATCATCAATATTATATTGACCCAGTTCATTATGCGGTACCTGACCATGTCTAACTATATATACTCTCATTTTTTCACCTCTTTTTTTCTTAATTTTTATGAAACATATAAAAACTTATTTCACTAAAACAATTTATTTATAATTTTTTTCTATAGTTGTCTTTTTATCCCGATACCCCCAGTTTATATTTATCTCATCTTATCAATTATTTTCCATATTATCGCTTTCTATCTTGAATTTTATATTCAAAACCTAAATGGTTTTCTGGAAATCCTTCTGCAAGCTCATTCCAAGAACAATTAGAATAACAAAATCCAATTTTTTCATGAAGCTTTATGGAAGCCCCATTCTCTGTTTCAATTCCTGAAATAATTTTTGATGGATTATATTCTAATATTTTATTTATTATATATTGAAGTACTTGAGTTCCTATTCCCAGAGCTCTATATTCCTTTTTTATGAATAAAGCAAAAACACACCACTCATGAACCACAGTATTATATTCATAAGCGTTGACCATTGAAATTAATTCATCATCATTAAAAAGAAAAACTAAAATTGAATTATCAAACTTAAATATAAAATTCAAATGATTTGCTATTTCATCCATATTAGCAATTTTACTATTGTCATCTTTAATCAGTTTACTGATACATTCCAAATATTTTGATTTATTTTCATTATAATCATCTTTTAAAATAGTTACATAATTCATTTTTTTACCTCTTTTTCTTATTTTTACTTTTCAATGTAAAAACTTTATTTAAATCCTTCATTATAAAGCCTTGATAATGGCTGTCTTTAAATCCTAATACGCCAATTTATTATAATTATTATATCACATCACTTTAAGTTTTCAGATATTTAAACACAAATTTATACTAGTCTTAATATTACCACACCTTCATCATCAAACACTACCGCTATTTCATAAACAAATTTCTTAAAAATCCGCATATAAATAGCATACAGAATATATATCTTTTAACTTCACTATAACCAATCCCATTTTATTTCTTTAATTCTAAGTATTCTTCCAAACAAAGATCCTGTTCATACATCTCTTTTGCTACTTTCATACCAACATACCTATAATGCCAAACTTCTTCTGCTGTTCCAGTAATATCTGTCTTATTTCCTTTATATCTAAATATAAAACCATATTTATAACTATTATCTTGGAGCCATAAATAAAGATCATAAGTTGCCCCATTAATATCTATTGCCAATCCCAACTGATGTTCACTATACCCAGGCATAGCCACCCATTTTTCAGCCTCTTCTCGTGCTTTTTCCTTTGAATAACCTTTATTTCGATAACTTCTTATTTTATCATTATATAGCTGCTTTTGTTTTTCATAAGTCCTATATCCAGATACCACTATAGGCATTTGTCCCCAGTTTTTTACTTTTGCATCTTCTAGCATTTCCATAAGTGGCTCATAAATTCTTTTATCTACTTTTTCACCACCAGATATTCCAACTAAATCTGGCTCATAATTTTCAGAAATTTTATTCCATTTATTTACAAGTGATAAATTCCAATTGTCTTGATTTACTACATTATTATCATTTGAAACATTAACTGCAGGAATTCTTTCCAATAAATTATTTTTATTATTGATTAAAACCAAATATCTTATTATAAAAACAAAAATAATAATAATAATGAAGCAAACCACAATTTTAAAACTTTTCTTTAACTGTCTCTTATTTTTCATACACTTTATTTCCTTTCCATATTATCATGAAAAAAACAATCACAATAAATCAATATAACAAAATGATATCAATTTATATATAATTGTTCTTTAATTTCTTCTTATAATAATCTTAAATAAATCTTAATATTTCAATTTAATGGCAATATAACCCGAAAAACTGTTCTATCTTTATCACTCTCAGCAATTATTTTTCCATTATGCAATTCTATAATATCCTTTGCAATAGCAAGACCCAAACCACTTCCTCCGGTATTAGAATTTCGAGATGTCTCTAACCTATAAAATTTTTCAAATATTCTATTAAGTTTTTCCTCTGAAATTTGTTTTCCCACATTCTCTACTTCCACAACCACATTATCATGGTTAGTTTTTACCCCTACCTTTATTTCACTTTTTTCTGTACTATAATAAATAGCATTTTTTATTAAATTATTAAAAACTCTACCTAATTTATCTGGATCAGCCATTAGTAAAATATCTTCTTCTATATCAAGCCTTATACTTTTTCCTAATTCCTCTAAAATAGGATAAAAGTCATCAATAATTTGTTGTAACATCAAATTTAGTTTTAACTCCTCTTTTTCCAAAATAATATATTCAGAATTAAACCTAGCAACATCAAATAATTCATTTATTAAATCTTCTAACTGATAAGATTTATCAAGAGCAACACTAATATATTTCTTTCTCTGATCTAAAGGCATATCATCAACTTCATTTAACAAAGATAAATAACCTATCATGGATGTTAAAGGCGTTTTTATATCATGAGCAAGATAAACAATTAAATTATCTTTCTTTTCAACACTTTCCTTTGCTAATCTTTCATTCTTTTCAGACTCAGTTTTTAAATAATTTAATTTTAGCTCCACATCATCAAGTCCAGAAGGTAAATTGATATATTTTACATTTTTATCATATAATTTATCTACTGAAACAATAATTGTATTCATATAAAAAAACACTTTCTTTAAAGTAAAATATATATTTATAATTGATAATATTAACCATATCAAAAATATAACTAAAAATGGTGTAAAACCTTTAAATAACACATGAAATAAATCTACTGCTTTACTATAAGTATTATAGTCTATATTATATAACCAAGTATAATCGGATCTTAATACAATCCAAGATACACCTCCCAAAATAAAAGCTATAACAACCATTATAATAAGTTCCCTAATCAAAAATTGAATAAATATTTTTAATAACAAACTTCTTTTTCTCTTACTTTTCAATTTTATACCCCACTCCATAAACAGTTTTTATATACTTTGGTCTCTTCCCAATATCGTTCATCTTTTCTCTTAAATGCCTAACATGCACCATTATTGTATTGTTATCTTTTTCATAATATTTCTCTTGCCATACCATCTCAAAAAGACTATCACTTCTAACAACCGTTCCTCTATTTTCACACAATATCCATAAAATAGAAAATTCAGTTTTAGTAAGTTCAATTTTACTTTCATTAAGATAAAATTCATAAGTATCCCTATTTATACTAATACCTCTAAACTCTATAGTATCCTCTTTTTTAGGCGTATTATATTTTTGATATCTTCTTAATTGAGCCTTTACTCTCGCCATTAGTTCCAAAGGCTGAAAAGGCTTGGTTATATAATCGTCTGCCCCTATTGTAAGCCCATTAATCTTATCAATATCCTCTACTTTAGCCGTTACAAAAATAATAGGAAACGTATAACCAAATTCTCTAATATTTTTACAAAGCTGAAAACCATCTATTTCTGGCATCATTACATCCAGTATTGCTAAATCAACATCCAAACTTTCTAAATCCTTAAGCACATCTTGACTAGAATAATATTTATATACATCATGATTTTCATTCACTAAGTATATTTCCTCCAAATCAGCAATCTCCTTTTCATCATCTATAATTAAAATTTTACTCATCGTTAAACTCCTTATCTTTATTTCACTACGCCATTCATTGAGATTTCACATAATAAAAAAATTTAACATATTTAATTACTTTAAATCACAATCATTTTACTATAAATTATATCATAACTATATTAACATATAAAGCCTAAAAAACATGATTACTAAATAGAAATGACATAGAAAATACAAAAAAAGAACATTTATCTTTAAAATGTTCTCTTTTAATAATGATTTCTTCTTCTTATTCTAAAATAACTAGTTCCCCCTATTAATAAAACAGATACTGCACCAACTGTAATAAATAGATAATTTGATTTTTTATCTTTAGAAACATCGGACTCTAAACTACCATTATTATTTACTTCCTCTTTATCAGAATCAACAGTTTTATAAGACACAATGTATTTTCCTAATCCTTTATCTGTAAAAATAAGCTCATTATCCTTATTCACTTTACAATTTAATTTCACTACACTACCATCTGGTCTAACCACATAAATAGCATTAAACTTTTTATTAGGATTCAGTTTAATTATTTGTTCAATCATCTCATCAGATAAATCAATTTCTTCATTATCTTTAGTTTTCAAAGATACTTCATAAATTTCACTATCTTCACCATAACGATTCTTTTGTGCATCACTTAAAGTAAGTTGCTGATAGTCCAAAGAAACATTATCATATTTAGTCATAATAGAATCTGGAACCTTAATAGCGATCTCTTCATTTGAAACCTCTTTATAAGTATTTTCTGGAATACTTGGTTCAGTTGGTTCGGAATCATCCACATCATTATTAGGTCTATCAGCCCCTGTTAAACCACCTGTATTATTTCCTGGATTATAGTTAGAATCATCATATATTTTTTTCGCTATCCAATCTACAACAGCTATCGCAAATCCTTTATTACCTGCCCTATCTACAAATTCAAATGTAAATTCAGCATTTTCATAGAAAGTATAAGTGAATTCACCATTTCCTAAAATTGTAACCTCTTTACTTGGCTTCAAAGTAGCAACCACTGGACCTTCAGTATAACTTCTTGTACTATATTCAATAGTAGCGGTTGGAGCCACTCTATCAATCCAATATACACTAACAGTAGCACTTCCTTTATTACCAACTTTATCTACAAGCTCAAATGTAAATTCTCCGTTATCAGTAAATATATAAGTAAATTTTCCACCATTATTTGTAACAGTAACTTCCTCATTTGGTTTTAAAGTAACTACCACATCTTGATTAGTCCAAGATTGAGTACTAAACTCAAATTCTGCTGTTGGTGCTTCTTTATCAATCCAATCCACAGTCACAGGAATAATCCCATCATATCCATTTGCATCTTTATATTGGAA
>Ga0137297_10123_pt1 | contig 61550 bp, 53 predicted proteins | sample RamsorincwithD2O_FD_97191 | JGI IMG/M metagenome (GOLD analysis project Ga0137297, IMG submission 97191) | Mouse cecal microbial communities from Vienna, Austria - Mucin amended with D2O | ecosystem: Host-associated > Mammals > Digestive system > Large intestine > Cecum | place: Austria: Vienna...
GACGATGCTGCTGCCATGCAGCGTGTCAAAGACGAAGCCGAAAAAGCTAAAAAAGAGCTTTCTAGCGCCAAAGAAGTAGAAATCAACCTACCGTTCTTGACTGCTGATGCCGATGGTCCAAAGCATTTTGAATACACCCTTACTCGAGCCAAACTCGAAGAGTTGGTTAAGCCACTCCTCGAGCGTCTCGCCGAGCCTGTAGAGAAAGCTCTCAAAGACGCCAAACTCACTGCTAAAGATATCGACGAAGTAGTGATGGTTGGTGGTATGACTCGCATGCCTGCCGTAATCGAAGAAGTTAAAAAGATTTTCGGCAAAGACCCTATGCAGGGTGTTAACCCTGACGAGGTTGTGGCTGTAGGTGCTGCTATCCAAGGTGGTGTCTTGCAGGGCGATGTCAAAGACGTTCTCTTGCTAGACGTTACTCCACTCTCTCTTGGTATCGAGACTATGGGCGGTGTTTCTACTAAGTTAATTGAGCGCAACACCACTATTCCGACTAGCAAGTCTGAGGTTTTCTCCACTGCTGCTGATAATCAACCGCAGGTCGAGATCCACGTCTTGCAGGGCGAGCGTGAAATGGCCGCCGACAACAAATCCCTCGGTCGTTTCATCTTGGATGGTATTGCCCCAGCGCCTCGTGGTGTGCCACAGATCGAAGTGACTTTCAACCTTGATGCCAATGGTATCTTGAATGTTACTGCAAAGGATAAGGGAACTGGTAAGGAGCAATCTATTACCATCCAAAACTCTGGCAACATGAGCAAGGAAGACATCGAAAAGGCTCAAAAAGAGGCCGAGGCTCACGCTGACGAAGACAAGAAGAAACGTGAAGCCATTGACGCTAAGAATCAGCTTGAGAACGCTATTTATCAAGCAGAAAAGATGCCCGACGAGTTTAAGGACAAAATCTCCGAGGACGACACTAAGGCTATCAAGAATGCTGTAGAGGAGGCTAAAAAAGTTCTCAACGATTCCAGCGCCGATAAGGAAAAACTCGAAGAAGCAGTTAAGACCCTCAACAACGTCTTAATGCCAATTGGTGCTAAAATGTACCAATCCAACTCCGAGGAAAAACCCACTGCCGAGCCAATGGATAATGGTAGTAACGATGATGGTGAAGCCGTCGAAGGTGAAGTCGTAGATAATAAATAGTCTACCCCACCTCAGCAAAAATACCCCTGAATGGGGTATTTTTGTAATAAAATCATCATATCACAAACCGCATAGACTTACTTAAAATTCTACACCTAAAACCCGAACAAACATTTATACGATATCACATTCTCGTAATTTTTCTAGAAAGAATTTACCCCTGTTATTTTACAAAATCTTTGCAAAAATGTAAATTTAACCACAAAAGGTATTGACAATTTAAGTAATCTGTGCTACAATGGGAGCATAAGCTTAGCTTATGTAGTTTAAGGCGAGATACTCGCAGACAATGGTAGCCATTTACCCTCCTAAATAGCACTTTGCCTGCGAATACCTCGCTTTTTACATACTTCTCACATCTTTCCCATACACTGTCATATATGGTAATGCCCATTCAGCAAAAGTTTCATCCTGTCCTAGGTTAATAAAGGGCAGTTTTTTCGGCTTCGCTATCTCTGGGCTGATGTAAACTACTTCGCCCGGCGCGCCCTCAATCGCCGTCAAAACCTCCGCCATCTGCGCGCGGTACTCTAGTGCAAAATCCGCCTTAATAATAACCATCGCTAGCATAATTACACTCATCAGCATACCCAACGCTATATTTTCTACCAACCTAGTTTTTATCCACCAATCGTAGACCAAAACACCTAGTACTATCACCAAGGCTAAGTATGCTGGTAAGGCTAGGCGTACTGGCATCATAATTTGCGACCCACAGAGCAAATACACTGCCGCGAAGATCACACAGGCCGCAATTACTTTTTGCTCCATTAGATTTTCGGGCAAAATCCGGAACCTTACTCCTCTGATTTTGCCGATTATCCAAGCCATACCGCCCATGACTACCGCTGCTACGCCAATCAAGCCAAAACTATAGCCAAAGTTTACTAGTAAATGCTTAATAATTCGCATCACCGCATCGCAAAAGTTAGCCCAAATCTCAGAAAACGCCAAATAATCATATGTCTCGGTATAGACTGGATTATTAGCGTAAGTTGATACTCCTGCGCCAAATATATACGCTATAACTAGCGTTATCATCATCCCGACCAACATCCAAACCTGCCAGACCGGTAGGCGCCACGCTTGTTTCCAAGTTTTTCCTTTGAAGACTTGCCAAAGTTTTATTAGTACGAAACTAATCAGAAAAGCAACTGGCGTGATATTGGATGACATTCCAAAAACCAAGCCAATTAATAATGCAAACCACCATTTTTGATATATTTTTGGTACGGCTTGTCCGGAAAAGCTACGCAAAAAAGGCAACCCAAATGCTACAGCAGAAAGCCCGATAATCAGATAATTATGAATTACCGAAAACCCACGATAAAGCGTATAGCCATGCGGCGTCACAAAAATCGCTAGAAAACAAAAAGCAAATATTAGGGAATCTTTCAGTTTTAATTTTGGCCAGTGACCCAAAATTAAACTTGTAAGAAGATAAATTATACCTGTTGCCATTACTACGTCAATTAGTCGAAAAATCGTATCTGCCCCAAAACTATACTGAAAATCAAAGAAATTTATCACCGTCCAAGCGTACATATCGGACAGTCGAGAATTATGCCGGAATGCCCCAGTAATATCATTCCAAATATCCGGCGCCGTGCCCGCCCCTTGGATAATATCCTCACCCCATACCGTCATCAAAAAATAGCATACCACAAAGAAAATCACGGGCAAACCATACAATAAATAAGTGAAAAACCTTTTCATAGTACCTCCATTTATACCTATTATATGCTACAATCAAGAAAAGGAGTTATTTTTATGGAAAAACTATTTCTTGTAACCAACCCTGGCTCGTCTTCTCGTAAGTACGGTCTCTACAAGGGCGATGACGAAGTTTGTAGTTTACACTTTGAGATGGAAGGCAAAGATGTGGTTTGTACCATCAAAAAAGATGGGACTAAACAGAAATTAGACCAAAAATTTAAGAAATTGACTGATACTGTCAAATATGTCCGAGATATTTTAGACGACGAGGGCTATATCAGTGCTACTTCTAAGCTCGATGCTATTGTGGCTCGGGTTGCCGCTCCAGGCACCTATTTTGCTGAAGACCATGTCGTCGATGAAGATTGTTTGAAGCGTCTCGATGCTGCCAAAAAGCGTGCTCCGCTCCACGTTCCAGTTGCTGCTGCTGAGATTGAGGCTTGTGTTAAAACTTTTGGCGATACTCCCGTGATTGCCGTTTCTGACTCTGCCTTCCACACTACTCGCGATGATGTTCATAAGTATTACGCTTTTGACAAAGACCTCGCTGATCGTATTGATGTTTACCGCACAGGTTACCACGGTCTTTCGATTGGCTCTATCCGCGAATATCTCAAAGAGGCTAATCTTGAAGCTGAAAAAGTCATTGTTTGTCATATCGGTTCTGGCTCCTCAGCCACTGCTATCCAGAACGGTAAATCCGTTGATACCACCATCGGCTACTCACCTAACGGGGGCTTGATGATGGCGACTCGGTGCGGTGATATCGACCCTGCTGCCGCTCTTGCGATTGCTCGTGAGCTCAAGCTTGATAATGAAGGCCTGGAGGCTTACCTTAACAAAGAATGTGGTCTCAAGGGTGTCGGTGGTACTGATGATATGCGTGAGATCATCTGCAAGCGTGATCAAGGTGACGAAAGAGCTGCTTTGGCTTATGACATGTATATCTATCGTTTGCAAGTCATCATTGGGCAGCTAGCTGCCGCCATGCATGGCGTAGATGAACTTATTTTTACTGCTACTGTCGGTGAACGTAACAGCATGATTCGTCGTGATGTTGTGGCTGGTCTCGAATATCTCGGTTTCAAGATTAATGCCGCCAAAAATGATGAAGGTCTTACAGATAAGCGCCATGCACTCATTTCCGCCTCTGGTAGTAAACCAATTTATGTTATTGCTACCGACGAGACCGCAGAAATGCTGCGTCGTGCTAAGATGTTATTGAGCGCTTAACCTCCAAAACTCACTCTTGCAAAGAGTAATGTTTTCAATAAAAAACAAAAAGCTATACCTCCCTGCAACAGGGAGGTATTAATATGTTGACTGTTCTGTATTTACTTAATTATGCAAAAGCAATGATAAGCCATGCCTAAGCCGCTCGGTGATGTCTATCTCGCGACTCCTCAATTTCATGTGCTGAGGGCGCAAAAACAAACGTAAATTCTTCTTTTCCCATACCATACCTCCTTTTCTGATTTGACAGCCATTAGGTTTGGGTTATAATTATTCAAGACCTACAACCATCAATGTGCTATCAGTTGTTTTAGGGACAACAAAATCAATAGCAAGGGCACTATGTATACCCCACCTGCTTTAATTGTAGCATACATTATCAGAAATGTCAATGGTAAAACTATGAATAACGACCAAATTACAAATCAAGAAACTGCAACGATTTTGGAATTAGCTAAGCAATGTCTGACTTTGCCCGGCGATTTTGTAGAGTTGGGCTGCTATAAAGGGGAAACTTCAGTTTTATTGGGTAAATTGCTAGCTCAAAGTAACCAAAATTTAAAAAACTGTGGAAAACCTGTTGATAACTTGTGTAAAAATCAAGAAATAGAGTGCAAAACATCTGTAGACTATGTGGAAAATCCATGTAAAACTCCCCAGCGCCGACTCTGGCTTTATGATTCCTTTGCTGGTTTGCCAGAGAAGACTATCGAAGATGCTTCTGGTGCTGGCCAGAATTTCCGGGCTGGAGAATTATTTGTTACCAAGCGCGAAGTGGTAGAAAAGATTCGGCGTGCCAATCTGCGCAATGTCGTAATTAAAAAAGCCTGGTTCGACGATTTGATCGATCAAGATCTGCCTCATCAGATCGCTTTTGCCTTTCTCGATGGCGATCTTTATGGGTCAATCAAAACCAGCCTCAAATTGGTGACCCCACGCCTCGTTAAACAGGGGATTATGGTTGTGCATGACTATAATAATCCCGAGCTCCCAGGCTCTAGTCGTGCCGTGGACGAATTTTTGCGCATACACCCTGAATATCGGCTCTCAGTACGCCACACTTTAGCAATCTTACGTACTAAGTGCTAATTCCAGCGTTGTTTATTTTGGGGGCTTGTGATAAGATAATTTACAGGTAGTGGCGACAGCTCTTTATAGATCTGGGAGAAAGGAGGGTAGATTTATGGCTTTGACTATTTACGTCCTGAACAAGCCGTTCATCAAAATAGAAATCGCTCGTTCTAAGAACAAGCGATAACCATTAATCACAATCCTATTCTAGCAAACTTTTTAATTAGCGTCAAGACTTCTTCAAAGTTTAGTCAAGTTTGACATTTAAGGACCACTACATCTAAAGGTTAAATATATTATATCATGGCAAAAAAAGATTATTATGAGATTCTGGGCGTTTCCAAAAACGCTTCTGATGATGAGATTAAAAAAGCTTACCGCAAGTTAGCGGTTAAATATCATCCCGACAAAAACCCTGGAAACAAAGAAGCTGAGGATAAATTCAAGGAAATATCCGAAGCGCATGAAGTTTTGTCAGATAAACAGAAGCGTGCTCGTTATGACCAATTCGGTCACGCTGGTGTAGGGGGTAATGCTGGTATGGGCGGCAACCCTTTCCAGAGTGGCGGCTTCCAGAATTTCAACTTCGATTTTGGTGGGGGCGGCGGGGGCCTCGACGATATTTTGGGCTCGATTTTTGGTTTTGGTGGTGGCCCCCGCCGCCCTGCGCGCGGCGCCGACTATCGCACCACGGTCACACTAACTTTTGAAGAGGCCGTATTTGGCACGACCAAAGTCGTTAGTGCCGACGGTAAAGATCTCAAGGTGAAGATTCCTGCTGGTATTGATGACGGCATGTCCATTCGCCTTAATGGTAAAGGCGGCGCCGCGCCTAAAGGTGGTGCCAAGGGCGATCTTTATGTCTTTATTCGCGTTAAACCACATAAGCACCTCACGCGCGAGGGCACGATTATCCTTTCTGAAGCCCGCATCTCCATGGTCGATGCGGCCCTTGGCACCACCGTCGACGTTGAAACTGTTGATGGCGACGTCCGCATGCGTATTCCCGCTGGTACGCAGTCAGGCACCCCTTTCAAACTTTCCGGCCATGGCGTTCCGCTCATGCGTAGCGACGGCGATCGTGGTCCTCACATTGTTACTGTCATTGTTGAGACTCCAAAAACCCTCACCAAACGTCAAAAGGAGCTCCTCGAAGAGTTCCGCGGCGGCACTAAGGCTAAAAAGCGCGGCTTCTGGGGCTAAAACCCACATATTTTATTGACAAAATACAGTGTGTATGCTATAATGGAAGAATGAGTACCAAAAATCTCACCATTATCGGCAGTAACGCCCTAGTCACCTTAGCCGGCATTAAAAAAGTGCCAGCCAAGATTGATACTGGTGCAGATTCGTCTTCGGTTTGGGCTAGCAATATTCAAATTAACGCCCAAAATCAGCTAGAGTTTTGTCTGTTTGGCCCAGAAAGCCCATTTTACACTGGCAAAGTACTAACGACTAAAGATTATAAGGTGCAACGCGTGCGTAATTCAACTGGACAGGTCACTGTACGTTACCGTGTTAGCTTACCAATGATGGCTGTGGGAAAACGTATCAAAGCCAGCTTTACACTTTATGATCGCAGTAGTAATAATTTCCCAATTTTAATTGGTCGCAAAACTCTCAAAAACCGTTTTTTGGTTGATGTTGCACACACAGAGACTAAACGTCCACCAAAAATGGATAATTCTGATCTTGAAGCTGAACTACAGGCTGATCCTAAAGCATTTCACGCTAAATATATGTAACTCTTACAATTGTTCTAGGTAGTCAATATATTTAGTCACTGCTTTTGTGGCGGTTTCATTTCTAGTTGGATAATACAGTGAAGGGCAAGCATTAAATTCAATCACTTGATCGCCGTAAAAATCGATACCAATAACCGGAAGTTGTGTGGCTTTTGCAATTTTTTCAGATATCAGCTTCATTTTATCCGTAATTAATGCCGAATAATCTTGTGCCGAACCACCCTGCCCTACGTTGCAACTTGCCACCACTCGTACTTTTTCACCAACTGCCGGGATTTTTCCTTGGCGCTTGCCCAGGAAATTGACCGCCATCGCCCGGTCGATATACGCTAAGTCACTCTTGTATGGTTAAGTTCTGATAGTTGAATTCTCTAAATCGACTAGCTCAATCAAAGTATGTTTACCATCACCAGTTACCTGTGCTGGAATGCGCGCAATTGCTTCAACAAACTGATAGTTAATGCAGATGATACGCAGTTCCAAGGCATCCAGTGGCAGCTGTGGCTGAGCAATGGCAATCTTCATAGCCGGAGAAGCATTAACCGCTTTCTGAATCGCCGGTTCTACCTGATCTAGCTGCGTGATCCCAGTCGACACTCCGCGTCCGTGTGCTCCATCGGCAGGCTTAATCACAATTGTGCCATATTTCTCTAGTAATTGTTTTGTATCATCTCTAGAATTCAATACTATTGTCTCGGGTTGCGGTACACCAATTTCTTGTAATAGACTATAACTTGCCAATTTATTATCTGCCAAACGCAAGGCAAATACACTAGTTGTTGGTGGCGTGCTTGAGGCAATGCGAATTTCTTTTCCATCTGGGCGCGTCAAAAGTATATCATTTGGACCTTCAAGCACTAACTTTTCTGCTTTCCAACCTCGTTCTTGCAGTATTTTTCGCAAAGCACGCATTGATACAGGTAATGCTTCGTCAGGCAAACTATAAAAATCAATCATACATCAAGTATAGCATGTTTTAGTTCTACTCTATTGACTTTTTTTACTCCGTGTTGTATAATCTAATCATTATGAAAATTGCGATTTTATCTAATGGCAATGCCAATTACTCTACCCAGCGCTTAGTGGCCGAGGCCGAAAAGCGTGGGCATAAGGTACGCGTGATTAAGTATAAGAACTGCTATCTATCGCTTGATGAGAAACACTCCTATGTCCTCTACAAGGGAGAAAAATTGAGCAAATTTGACGCCGTGATTCCACGAATTTCCAATAGTATGACCCGCTATGGTTGCGCTGTAGTGCGCCAACTTGAAATGGAAGGTGCCTGGATGGTTTCTAGTTCCATCGCTATCACTCGTGCTCGCGATAAATTACGCTCGCAACAGATTTTGACTAAAGCTGGTGTCGATACTCCAAAGACTTTGGTCAGTCGCAACACCACCGATATTGACGATTTGCTTGATCAGATTGGTCTGCCGGTGATTATTAAGCTTGCCACTGGTACGCATGGTAATGGTGTGGTTTTAGCCGATACTAAAAAGGCCGCCAAGTCTGCCCTTCAGGCATTTTATCTCTATAACGAAGATGGCACCAATATCTTGCTCCAGGAGTATATCAAAGAGTCCGCTGGTACCGATATTCGTGCTTTTGTCGTGGGTTCACGCGTGGTTGCTAGCATGAAACGCCAATCTTTGGACGATGATTTTCGTAGTAATCTTCACAAGGGCGGGGAAGGTACAAGCGTCAAACTTACCTCTGAAGAAAAGCGCATTGCTGTCAAAGCGGCTAAGGCAATGGGTCTACATGTAGCTGGTGTGGATTTAATGCGTTCTAGCAAAGGTCCACTCGTGCTTGAAGTTAACGCTTCTCCTGGATTTGGTATCGAAAAGGTCACGGGACGTAATGTTGCTGAAAAAATCATTGAATATGTAGAACATAACGCTACCCGCAAGAATTCCAAAGATCGCGTCGGGGCTTAGTTTACTATTGACTTTATGCTTATTCTGTGCTAAAATGATTGTAATCCCTTATTCAAGGGCTTGCTTTTGAATTGATTTTTATTACATTTTTTGCTATAATAATATCAATAACTGGTGGAGTTATGGATAAGAAAGTTTTTATAGCATGCAATCGGAACAACTTTCAGAATTTTTGGCAATATTATGGGCCTCAGGGTCGTTATTGCCGGGTGAACTCTACGCTGCTAGTGAACGACTAAAAGCTAGAGAAATTTTTGAGGCTCAGCATACAGCACACGTCGCAGTCGAATCTGAACTTACGGCTGCCATCCAAAATCCTGTTATCACTACAATTATGCTCTCTAGTGATATCATTACGATGTCTGATATTGTTATCAATCGCCAGGAACCTCTTACTCTAGACCTCAATGGTTACAAAATTGCCTCCTTGCGGGCTAATGCTTCTGCTATTGACTTGCAAACCGGTGACCTTACTATTACTGGTAAAGGCAGTATTGTGGCTAATGGCGCTAGTTCTAGTGGTGTGCGCATTAAAGGCGCAATGACTGCCGAAAACGTGCACTATGCTAGTTTGCTTTTAGACAAGGAAGTGACTTTATATGCGCCACATGCTCACGGCATTTACTTAGCAGCCAATTTTCAGGCAGCTTACGGTGTAAAAATTATCCTACAGGGAAAAATTATTGCTCGCGACGGGATCGGCGTCAATCAGCTTATTCGCGGGCAAGGAGAGCATATCCCACAGATTACGATTGCTGATGATGCTGTGATTGAAGTAGATACCGAAGACGGTGTGGCATTGTCGGCTGCTGGCTTTGCCAAATGGCAAGTGGGAGCAGCGAAAATTTCTGGCGCAACCGGTGCTAGCGTTAAGTCTGGGTGTCTTGATTTTACTAACACTAAACTCACTGCTACTGGTGAGCTTAGAAGCCCTAGCGGCTGGGATGATACTGTTGGTGTCGGTGCGGTTATCCAGATTGAGGAAAGTGATGAGTATGCTGGAGATATTTATCTACAAATCGACGGCGGGGAATATACCAGCCACCAAAGTTATTTAGCAGCCAAGTATGGTTCGGCTGCGACTTTGCGTCGGTTGGAAATCAAGGCCGGAACTTTTACAGTGGCAAGCGGAGTCTTCTATGGTTTTGTTCCCAACACAGACTCGGATAAGCAAACTATAGCAGTATCTGGCGGCAGTTTTTCAGCGCAATCGGTCACAGAGTTAAGTGATTATCTTGCCAAGGGATTTTATCTGGAATCTAATCGGCTTACTGGGTTAATTGAAGTTATTAATCCTAATCCACCTGAAGCTCAGATAGATCCAGTAGAACAGTTGGCTTTGGAGTGCGCTGCTCTAGAAAACTTAATGATTCATGCTCGAACTTATTTAGATAAAGAATATATTGGCGATGAATTAGGTGAGTGGCAGGATGCGGCCAACAAAGTTGTGGGCACAATTCGCCGCGCAGTTAAGGCTGGAGAAAAGTTACTACAAGAAGGTAAGCAAGTCGCTCTAGAACAAGTTTTACGTCTAGAAAAGCGCATTAAAAATGCCATTCGTAATATTGAAAAGATTGCCGATGAGTTGCGTGGCGAGATGCTCTCAGTTCTCACTACAGCTCAGGAACTCGATCCGCATGAATATTCGGCCTACAGTTATAACGCGCTTAAAGACGCTATTATCGCAGCGTTGGCTCTCACTGCGCAACCAGCAGCATCACTTAACCAGCTTTATTCAGTATTTTGTGATTTGCAACTCAACATAGATTTGTTGGAGGAACCAGAGGATGAACTTGATATTGCTTTATCTGCACCAATCGTTCCACCACCCCTACCTCCAATACCAACTACGACAAATTTGGAAGTAATAGAGCCAGAGATTAACACCGGCGAAATGCAACGCATCATGGAACTGGGGGCTAGTGTAATTTTGGCTGCTTTAGATCAATCCTTGTCCGATACGTTAATGCCTACTATATCAACGTCGCTAGAATTAGCTGAGCCACCGATAGAAGCCGAAGCTATAATTGACGAAGAAAAAGTTGCATCGTCTGATTTGCCAGTTGATAGTTATCTAGCACCTGAAACTACAGAGGATGAACTGGCTATGGCGGCCCTAAATGATGCTCGTTCCAGCTTGTATCTCATGATTGATGCGGTGCGCGACTTGGCTCTCAAAGACTATCAGGCGGAATATGCAGAACAATTTGGCGAACTTCAAGTGGCTATTGTCAAAGCCCAGGCAATTTTACAAAAACCCAATGCTATTTTGCCAGAAATTTTGGATGCTATGGATGAAGTTAAATTCGCTACGGCTGGTTTGCAACTTGAAGCAGAACAACCACCAGTGACTAACTCCGAACCAAATCCAGTCGAGGCAAACCGGCGCCATGCTCGCCTTGGCACAATTGCTCTCGCTGCCATGTCTAAGGCAACACGTCCCACTACTGCCACTGATTGGACGGCTCTGCGTGAGGTAGTATCGGATATCGCCAAACTGGATGCTGGAGATTATACTACTTCCACCTACGCCAATGTTTTGGCTAATCTTGAGCGAGCCAAGGTTTTGCTTGCTAATCCTGAAGCCACCCAAGAAGATGCTGATGATTTAGTTTTCGACCTCAACTTATCTTTGCTAGGTCTAGAACGTAATGTGCAAGCGCCGATTAGCCAGCAATTTATGCAAAATGATATCCCGACTAATCCTCTCATATCTCAAACCGATACTTTTAGTGATCAAACCATTACGCCAAACTTGCTCATGAGTATGATGGCTGGTGCTTATGCTGGCTTAGCTACTTATCGTAAGAGCCGCCTAGCCGCCAAACAGCGTCGGTCGGCACGTAAAGCTACCAGTTTATCAAAAAGTTGATGTAATACATTATATATAATTTGTATGTACAATGTATATACAAATTTTCCAAAACCAATTTTTATCGTGCTTGTGCTTGCTAAATTTTTATAAATTTTGTTACACTCCGGCTATGTGCCGTGTTTTGCAATATTTGCGACTTTCAATTCATCCTTCTTGGCAGCTTTACGCTGGCTTTGTAGGTATAATTTTTGGCGTAGTTTTTACGGTTATCAGTAATCGAATATTATGCATGAACTGGTGGTGGCTTGTCCTAGTAATTTTTCTTCTGCTTTGTAGTCTGCATTGGTCACGAAGATACACCTTGTGCCTGGCCTTTATTGCCGGGCTCATAGTAGGGAATCATCGGTTAGCGCCAGAAGTTACTAGTCAATCTATTTGGCAACAATTGGTTGGACAAGAAATTACCATTATGGGTAAAATTAAAGATGATCCAGATAATTCTGCTAGCCAAATTACACTGTACCTATCTCAGCTTCAGTACATTGACAACCAAGATGAGAGAATTAATCTCGCTGGTACTTTTTATATTAAACTAAATAATTCTGGGCTCAAACTTGAACGCTCGGATATTCTTACCTTGCAGGGCACACTGGGTGCTGGATTTGGCACTTTTGCTGGAACATTTTATCGTCCAAAGTTGATTGGGATAAGTCGTGCTGATACCGGCGATGTCTTTGCCCGACTTAAAGCCGATTTTGCCGAGCAAGTGCGGAAATTTATCCCATCACCAGCAGCTGAGTTAGGGTTAGGTTATTTGGTAGGATTAAAAGCTGGATTGCCAGACGATTTGGCGGACACCCTGCGTGCCGTAGGTATGACACATGTGATCGTGGCTTCGGGAGCGCATTTAGGCATTCTGGTAGGCGCCGCGCGGAAAATATTCGGCAAGCTCTCAAAATTTTCTGGATTGCTTGGCTCACTTTTATTAATTGGCGTTTTTGTCTTCATTGTCGGTTTCACGCCGTCTATGACGCGCGCGGCGCTCGTATCTAGCCTTTCGCTCAGCTTTGGTTATTTTGGTCGACGTTTTACACCATTACGTTTGCTAATTTTTGTGGCTATGCTTACACTACTTATTAGCCCATTAAACTGTCTTAATCTGGGTTGGCAGCTTTCTTTTGCTTCCTTTACAGCATTACTTTTGGTAGCGCCACGTTTGCAAAAGTTCTTTTACGGTGGCAAAAAACCGCCCTGGCTTGCCAATATGATTATTACGAGTCTAGCCACTACTATTACTTGCGCTCCGATTTTAATTTATAGCTTTGGCACTCTTTCATTATTATCTTTCATTGCGAATTTATTTATCTTACCAACCCTGCCCTACGCCATGTTATTAGTTTTCTTAACTGGAGCTTTAGGTTTTGCACCTTTGCTAGCCAGTTTTAGTGGTTGGTTATCAACTGTACTTTTACGGTGTCATATTTGGCTGGTAAAGTTCCTGAGTGAGAAATCCATGTTTATTTTTGAACTACCATCTGGTAATATACATATCTTCTGGCTTTATATTCCAGTGATTTTAATTTTATGTCTCCCAAAGGTTAAGCGTTGGCGTTCACATGCTCATCTCAAAACTAGAAAATTATAGGTATTTATTATATAATGTGAATATGAAAATCGATTCCGAAAATGAGATGTTGGATTTTGGACAAAGATTTGCTCAAAAGTTACAACTGCCTGCCGTGATTGAACTAATAGGCGACGTTGGTGCAGGCAAGACCACTTTTACTCGTGGTTTAGCCAGTGGGCTTGGCGTCAAAGAAGCAATTACTAGTCCTAGTTTCACGCTTTCTAAACGTTATGCCTTTCCAGGCGGGGAACTGATTCATTATGATTTCTATCGTTTAGATGATCCTGGGATTATGCGCGATGAACTTGCTGAATCTCTATCCGAACCAAATTCAGTGGTAGTGGTCGAGTGGGGTGGTGGCGTGGCAGATTTATTACCAACAAATAAGTATCATTTGGAAATCAGATTAAATGCAGATGGTAGCCGTACAATTGTAGGAGCTAATAATGAAACTCTATCTTGATACTTCCACTGATGTTTGTATTCTCCGTCTTAACCAAAAAGAATACACCCGTAGCGGTAAATACGACATGGCCGAAAAAATCTTAGAATTTATTAATGATAAGCTACAAGAAAACCAGGCTAACTGGTCAGATATTTCAGAAATCACTTTTTACTCTGGTCCAGGTTCTTTCACTGGTCTCAGGATTGGTGCAGCTATCGTTAACACTTTGGCTGACCAACTGCAAATACCACTATTTGACCAGAATGGCGTAAAACATCAAATTATCTTACCAGTTTATGGACGACCAGCCAATATTTCCACACCACGTAAATAGCCCAAAATAACCATGTAATGTCCTTTTGTGTTATAATTAAAACGGAAATTTATTAATTTTTATTATATTTTGTTACCCCGTTGGCATAGAGGAAAATGTCAACACAACAATTAGGAAAGGTGCATTATGACCGTAGTATTAGTAATTATTGCCCTTGTGCTTGGCGCTGCTGCCGGTGCGGGTGGAATTTTTGCGTATAACAAAAAGAACGAAAATGGAGGCAAAAATAAGGCTGACGATTTAGTACGCAAAGCCAAGAATGAAGCTTCAGACATTGTTCTCAAGGCTAAGACTGACGCTGCTGATATGGCTGCCAAATCACAACAGGAGGAAGCAGAACGTCGCCGCGAATGGAAAAACACTGAGAATCGTTTGAGTGAGCGTGAAGCTAATCTTGACAATAAACTCGATCAACTAGAGCAAAAAACCGAGCGTCTTGCCAAACAAGAAAAAGAGCTTGATGATCTCAAGAATGAAGTTCGTGACATTCGTAATAAGCAGCAGGAGAAGTTAGAAAAAATTGCGGGTTTGTCAAAAGAGGATGCCCGCGACAAGTTAATGCAGATGACCGAGCGTGACATCAAGCAGGATTTGGCTGGGCTGGTTGCCAAGGAACAAAAAGAAATTAAGCACGAAATTGATGAAACTGCTCAAGCAATTTTGTTAACCGCAATGGAGCGTATGTCCTCAGAAGTCACAGCTGACCGCACTGTCACTGCACTCAAACTCCCAGATGATGATATGAAAGGTCGTATCATTGGTAAGGAAGGTCGCAATATTCAGGCTTTGCAACGGGCTACTGGTGTAGACATTATGGTGGACGATACTCCTGGTATGGTGGTTTTGTCTAGTTTTGATCCAATTCGTCGCCAAGTTGCGCGCTATGCTCTGGAACGTTTAATGAAAGACGGGCGTATTAATCCGAGTTCTATCGAAGATGCCGTTGCTAAAGCTGAGCGCGAAATTGAAAAGGAAGTTATGCGTGCTGGCGAAGATGCCGCTCGTGAAGTTGGTGTGGTTGGTATTCCTCGTGAGCTCATCCACCTATTAGGTGAGCTTAAGTTCCGCACTAGTTATGGACAGAACGTGTTGCTACACTCTGTAGAAATGGCGCATATTGCTGGTATGATTGCGGAAGAAATTGGCGCTAACAAACGTGTTGCTAAAACTGCAACCTTGCTTCACGACATTGGTAAGGCCGTTACGCATAAGATTGAGGGGAAACATGCTGAGATTGGTGCTGAATTAGCTAAAAAATATGGTATGCCAGATGCTGTTGTGCATGCCATGGCAGCACACCATGATGATATTGAACCGACTACGCCAGAAGCCGTCATTGTTAAAATTGTCGACTCACTTTCGGCTGCTCGCCCTGGCGCTCGCAATATTTCCGCCGAGAACTTTGCTGAACGTATGCGTGATTTAGAAAACATCGCCACTAGCTTCCCAGGCATCGATAAAGCCTATGCCATCTCTGCTGGTAGGGAAATTCGAGTAATTGTTGAGCCTAAGCAAATTGACGATCTATCTGCACTCAAACTTGCTCGTGATATCGCCAACAAGATTGAGGCCACTATGTCTTATCCTGGCGTAATCAAAGTTAACGTCATTCGCGAAACCCGCGCCGTTGAATACGCTAAATAAACCCAAGGTATGTTATAAAGAAATTTGAACTTGTTCCGTCGGAACAAGTTCAAATTATTACTACCCCTGTTTTTTCTATTACCAAATCCGCTAATAAGACACAATTATTTGTTGTGAATTATAATTCTTAGTATAACTAGACCTACTATTACGGGCAAGCCAATTACTATAACAGGAATTGAACCAGATGACAAAATCCCTTCACTATGAGTTAAGGCAAACCGCGCAACGTCTAGAAATACTACCGCTAACAGCGCAATTGATAGCACTTTGATTAACGTCGCTAAGACGCTCTCTAATCGCTGTTTAGTCGCTGGGTCAAAGCCATTGATATTTGGCACATCCTGTGAAGAAATAGCAGTCTCAGGTAGATTTAGTGCCATAAAACTTGGACGTAATTTGTTATAAGTCAGTAACAGGGAAATAAAAATCGAACTTATTCCCACAATTAAACGCAATGTCGGCCATGTTGCGGTTATTACTTTAGTAACTTCATTCCAGCCATTATTTGTCCAAAAGTTTACCATCGACACTACAAATTCTACTAACCAAGATAACAATAGGCAACCAAAATTGATTATAACTAAAAAGGTCGCCAGATTTACAATGAAATCTAACAAAATTTGAGTGCGTTTATCGAAAATATCGTTCATTTTAGTTCTGCCAACTCCAGTAAACTTTTTACAGAATCAAGTTTATCAAAATACTTAAATCGTAGATACTGTGAATCTTTGTTCTGACTAAGGCTTTTAATTTCTGGAACAGTCGCAAGCTCGAGTTCAATCATTTCTCCCGCATCCAACTTTTGAAGATGTTGTGATTTTAGACCATTTGCTACAAAAGTATAAACCAGCCAATCAATTTTATTAAACGGTTGTTTAACGTCAACTAATTTCCAATTCTCAAATTCTAGCCCAGCCTCCTCTAGCATTTCGCGTTTTGCACCTGCTAGCTCGTCTTTATCTTCTGCGTCCACTCTCCCACCTGGATAATCATAAAACCAATCTTTGCGTGGCTGTTTTTGTTTGGTAATTACCACCCGATCTTCTTCAGATGTTGTGATTTTAACAACGTTTTTTAGGCAAGCTTGCTCCGTTGGTGTTAAAATCCCAATAATCTTTACTGTATCTGGTCGGCGCAACATCTCAAAAGTCGCAACAGAACCATCGTACATTTCTTGCGGCCACTGATACACGTCATAAATTTTACCAGAAAAAACACACTGCGCCTCTTTTGGGATTAAACTAGCCCACTTCGGAACATATTTTCTCATAAGTACATTATAACATATGAGGTATGGAGGGATGAATTGAGCTATCCGACAACCAATTGCCACAATTCGCTGCCAGAGCAAAAATCAGCCTGCACAAAATGATCTACGACACCAGTTTTACGCATTTTGGCAACATTATCACCATTTACGTCATGATATACTAAGATATTTTTGCCGCCGTGCGCCTTAATGAACTCCATCGCGTACAAATCAGTCGGCCCATCGCCAATATAAAACATTCCAGAACAATCATACTTATTACCATTTACCTCGTCTGCGATATTCTTTAGAGTTTTTGCTTTCTGAGATATCGTCATCACTATCTTTGTACCAACTGCCTCGCCTTCACCATTATACTCTAAAGTTGATGCATAAATCGATTCACAATATGGCGCAACCATAGTCTGTTGAAGGTAATCTTTGGCGCCAGAACCCAAAATATAATTCTTTACACCTTTTTCTTGCAGGGTGCACATGAATTCCTCTACACCAGGATTATAAGTTCGCTTATCAGCTCCAAGTGCTATATTTTGCCTAGTCGTTTTTATTCCAGCTCCATGCACTATATCCAAAATTGTTAAAATCATGGCCTCAAACATTTCTAAGCCCTTTTGCTTGGCTAGCACACTAGACATTTGCATAAATTTTGGGTTATACATCCCATTTTCAAGCCCAGCTTTTTCTAAAATCTCAAATTTTGGTAAATCATCAGGAGTCAAAGTCCCATCGAAGTCATATATAATTGCTTTTGTCATGCTTATTCCTAGATGGTCAGGGATACCAGACTTGAACTGGCGACCTCACGCCCCCCAGGCGTGCGCGCTACCAACTGCGCCAATCCCTGACTTAGATTTATTTTAGCACGAACACCTCAGTTGTTCAATTATAGCAGACGAAACTTCCCCCTTGCACTTTCTCTTGACTTGAGTTATAATGAAAGTAATGGAATCGTAGCTCAGTTGGTTAGAGCGCCGCCCTGTCACGGCGGAGGTCGCGGGTTCGAGTCTCGTCGGTTCCGCCATTTTAGTATTATAGACCGGGGCGTAGCACAGTTGGTAGCGCGCAGCGTTTGGGACGCTGAGGTCGCAGGTTCAAGTCCTGTCGCCCCGACCACAGCTGAAATAAATGTGGTTTTAATGTACTTGACCCCTGTAAAAAGGGTGTTTTTCTTGTTCTGTCCCCAGATTCAGCATTTTTGAAGAATTCTTCTTCAATTTGTCTTTTGCCTTTATCTATAATCTCAATCCATTTGTACGGTTTTACCTCTATAAGTTTTGCCGTTCTGGCCCTTGCGGATTTTTGTGGAATAACAATTGCTTCTTTTCCTAGCTCGTTAATATTATCAATTTGGCGGAGAGTGGCGTTTGGACCGATAGATAGTAGAATCGCTCTACGCTCGCCGATATCATCTGCTAAATCGAACTTTTCTTTAGGGCTTGTAAGTGTGTTAAGAGTTTTACCAATAATCTCATACCATTTACGCTGACGTTCCTCGTTGTCTTCGGCTGAGCGTTTAATATCGTCCATTAGATTTTGAAGAAGCTTAGCTTCTCTTTCAAATTGCTCGTCGTTAATGAGATTACGTCTACGCATTTTTACCAGTTCGTGAAATTCTTTCTCGCAATCATCCATACTGGCATTTTTGATTTTGGCGATATCATATCTCTCTAATAGCTCTTTCTCTCTTATACTATCTAGAATTTCCATAGCCCATTGGTAGAGTAATGGGTGAAGCGTATAGTGGTCGAGGAGTGCGTCAATTTGCCTAAAGGCTTCTTTCTCGCTAATCCCACCGTGCATATTACATTCGCGGTAGGGGCTTTTCTTAGTACACTTATAATACAAGTGGTCATTATATGTACCGTCAGAAACTAGACGATCGTGATGTTCACCAATAATGGAACATCCACAATGAGCGCAACTAAGTAGCCCTTTAAGTTCATATCTAGCAGATTTTACAAGGGTAGTCGGTCTTAAGTTATGGTCTTCGGCATATTTACTCCTTAAACGTTGAACCCTCCAATATTCGTCTTCGGTAATCATAGGTTGCCATGCTCCTTGATGAAAGACATTTCTATCTTCAATATCTCGAATCTTACCCATGTAGAACGGGTTCTCTAGAATACCATATAGACCAGCCAAAGTTAAAGGCTTGCCGCCACGCTTCTTATGTTTTAAGGTAGTAAAGTGGTAATCGTAGTTCAAAATACTGAGCAAATCTGGCACACTATAATTTCCGGTCAAATATAACTTAAACATCCGTTGAAGTACATAAAAACGGTTTGGGTCAATCTCAATGATTGGCTGATTGGTGTCTCTATCTCGCTTATTGAGATAGCCTTGCGGAGCAACATAAGTACAATGGCCATGCTTGTTTTTACTTCGTACACCTCTAGTGACGTTTTTGCTAAGGTCGATAGAATACTGAGTAGCCATACTCGTCTCAACGCCAAGAATCATAACATTATCTCCTGGGCGATATACTCGGTCATTAGTATGAATTAGTTTTAACCTGCCTTCAATTAAAAGCTGCTGAACAATACCGCTTTCTTTAGGGTTGCGAGCAAGACGGTTTATCTGCCAGCAGATGATACCATTAGCCTTGCCTTGTTCAATCATGCGAACCATTTGGTCAAACTTCGGGCGATTATTACATTTACTAGCAGAAGCTGCTTCTTGGAAAATCTTAACTACTTTGTATTTATTCTTCGCTACAATTTGTTTCGCAATATCTAGCTGGTCTGGAAGTGAAGCCATTTGACGATCTTCACCTTCCGTAGATTTACGAGCGTAGATAATAAACTTTAGGTCTTTTGGGTTTACGTTTGTTATACTCATTATTTTTGTCTCCTTGACACTAATTATCTTTTATTTTGCTGTAAAAAGATAGCCCCTCGTCTTTGCGAGTCGAACTTGTTTTATAGAGGGGCTATGTACTTACGTTTTTATGGCTAATAGCTAAAAGTCTTACGCTTTTTGCCGTTTTGCCGATGTACCGTTATCGCTTTGCGGTACGACTCTTAACTTCTTTAAGATTTTTTCATAGTATTGTGGCGCTTTATCGCCAGGCAAGAACTCTAGATAAGCTGTAAAGACACCTCTTTCGTCTGGCTCAGGAATTACACCATAACTAAGAATATGCGCTGGCTTGTCGATGGTAGTATGTGGCGACTGAAAATCAGAGATCTGTAATAGATCATACTCAAGCCTCTCTCCGATTTCCCTAATACCGAATTCTTCGCATTCGGGCTTACCGTTTTCACCTTCGTAAATATCGTTTACACTAACGAGTGGTGGTAGGTGTTTTTCTTGATTTTCTAATGTATTGCTAAACTCTGTCGTCTTACTCATTTAATCTTCTTGCTCCTTAATATAGTTGTATGCTTTATCGCCAGGTAAAAAATCCATAAAAAGAATGAAACCGCCTTTTCGTCCTAAATCCGGAAATACTCTGTAGTCTAGAACGCAGGCTGGCATATCAGCGGTAGTATAGGGTGGGCGGAATTCGGGATACTTTGCTAGTGCTCTCTCTAAACTTTTAATAAAATCTTTACTGTTAAACTTCACGAATCTTACCAGTTCGCCAGTTTCTTCGGAATCTACCTTCATTAAGAGCGGTAGGCGTGTTTTTTGATTCTTCATCTTGCTAAATTTCCTTACATTTTTCATTTGTTCTTCATTTTTTCTCCTTTAAATTAAAATGGAATGCTGTCTAGGTCGAAGTCATCTTCCGGAATATCTTTCGGGGCTACATCCGATTCGGCTCCGCTCACTTCTTGATTTAATTCATCTAGGAAGCTTGCTGTCATAGCTTTTGCTTCATTAACAGCGGACTTCATGACGATTACGGTTTGTAATGACTGGCTCACGCCACTTCCGAATTGTTTATGGTGATACTCGTAGGCTTTAGCTACGATTGACACAACCGCCCCATAGTTAAGACCGTCCATAGCGTCTTGTCCAGCCATATCGACTACCTCTGTGTTGTTTGTGAGTTTGAATTTAAAGCGTTTTTGCCCTTCATATTCGTTGAATTTTGCTACACCTGGATCGTCTTTTCCGATTTTATTTACGCTGACCCATGTCTTGATTTTTTCTTCGATAACTGGGTCATCAACGACTACCAGAATAGACTTTCCTAGTTGGTCTTTGTTGTCAAGGTTAGCAAATGCCACCTTTAGATTCTTCAATTTGAGAATTTTTGGATCTTTTTCTTCCTTCATTTTAGCTTTTTCCTTGTTAAACTTTATCTGTATCCATATTGGCTCTTTTGCGGCGAGCCTCGAATCTGTGTCATTTTTCGTTATTCCTTAGTTTGTGTTTGCGGGCTTAGCTTCAGGCTTGTTAGACTCTGCCCACTTTGTGTCGGTTAGGGTTATATGCCTTTGTCCAAACCTGTAGTGTTTGTTGTCTACTTTAATGCCAATACTCTCCAGCGTTGACTTAGCGCGCTCCAACTGTTTACCCAATGTGGATGGAGTGCGTGGCCAACTTGGATTGTTTAATAAATAGCAGCGATCCTCGTAATCAATGGAATGACAATCTTCATGAACAAGTTTAAGTTCGTGTAGTTGCGAGGCTGAACCTTCCCATTTGCCAGTTTGCGAGGTTAGAAGACGGCAAGCTTGACTAACCAGCGAAGATGCAATTGCAATTTCAGTCTGTCTATCGAGAATGGACTCATATGCTTCTACAAATTCTTGTCCAGTATGACCATCCATGCTTTCACAGATTACGTAGGAAAGGACATACCAATCAGCTAGCCTTGGTAATTTTTCAAGCCTTACGGATGGTAAAAGTTTAAGAGCCTTGCTAAGCGTGTTATAGATACTACCTAGTAGGTACGGTTTTAGCTTTGCGAATTCAGAGTCTAGCTCAGCTTGCGTCTTGCGTTTAGTTTCCGAAATACGACTAACCTTAACTGGAATAGTGCGATCTAAAGTGTCCTCTCTCTCAATAAGAGTTGATGGAATGCCCGTAATGATTACTGGACGGCAGACCTCACAAAACCAGTCATCGTCATCCGTAAAAAGGGATCTCTTAGCAAGACTAGCTCCAGTTGAGATACGACACAGGTCGTCACTTAACGATACTGATATATTGCTCAAATTGTCCAGCATTAAGATAGCATTTTTATTAGCTAGGCGCATAAGTTCTTGGCCATTTTTAATTAATGGCAAACCGCTCTCTAGCGAAGAGCACTCTACGAGTTCGACGATACGTCTCGCCGTTAAGGTCTTACCGCTACCGTTATCACCCGATAATACTAACAATGGCTTTGGAATGTCTGGAACATACAGGCTAATAATATATGCCATGATTACAAGCCACTCTCGATCATCCCTAAACTCCGACAGCAAGTTTCGTAGTGGCTCAATACTACAATCTTTATGCTGTTTTGGTAGGCATTGTGGCTTTTGGTGGCGATGGTGAAGAAAGGCGATTGGTACATCTTGAATTGACCACTCTCCTGGCTTAATACTGATGGCGTGAGTCCCGTCTCCTACGTCATAAACAATCTCTACTGGGTTGCCTTTGTGATCGTCGATACGGCACAGTCGAGTATTTAACTCATGATATTCGCCACTCGTCTCGGCTTCATAAACTAGCATTGTGCGAACAATCTCTACAATCGCATCTAGCCCCTGAAACCTCTGGTATTTTTTAATTAAGAAGTTACGTAGCCAACGTTCAAACTCTTTAGACATTAGTTTAATAACCCGACCACCTTTCTTGTCCAGAGCGATATACGGTTCTTGTTGCTGGTCGAAGAAGAGTGTATTTTGAGTTTTGATTTGCTCGACAGCTTCTTCTGCTAATGTTTTCGGTTTATTTTCGGGCGTTTCCGCCATTATTTTCCTCCTGAGAAAGGTACTCTCGTGAACGTAAGATCTTCGCAGACGTAAATCTAACAACCGACACGGCGCAATCGTAGAGATCGTCGTCATTTAATTCGAGACCGACAGTTTTCTTTACGAGCTTTCTGAGGTGCTTCAGATTTTTGGCATCAAAAACCTTGTCCACAAGGGCTTCCTTTCTTTGATTTAATTTGATATTATTTTTAGATTCTTGTTTTAATTGAATCTACCCTTATTATTTCACAGCTCAACAACACTAACGCCGATATATTTGACCCACGTTAAGTTGTGTTATGGCGTGTTAGTACTATGTTAGTAAAGCGTTAGTTATTCGTTAGTACGAACAAAAACAACCCTCTATAGGCTGTCTAATGTTTATTTTGACTTTAGATCTTCCAAAACATCTCTAATAATTTGAACACTAGTATTCGCTACTTTAAGATCGTCATAGGTTGGCTGGAAGTTGGCAGTTAGCTCTGAGCCGTTTTCACCAGAGATTGTAAAAAATGCCTTATAAATAGCCGTATGCCCGAAAATACGTTTTAATAAGTCATAAGTATTATAGGTGCTTTTACAAATTTCGGCGGGTTTGAAAGTAGTGTTTTGATGTTGCCCAGCATATACCATAATTCCTTGATAGATGGAGCTTCTACTTAGATTTTTTACCTTGTATTGTTTTCCGATTCCTACAATTTTAATAATTACTTGGTCTTCACCATCCAATAAAAGCCTTAATGCGATATCTGTACCTTTTGTGGGTATACAATTATTTTTGCCAGCTAATGCGTTCTGAACTCCGGAATCAAAATCCGGTAAAAGTTTTACCGAGCAGTCAACTATTTCAAGCTGTTCTTGAATATGAGCCTCATATGCTCCTGGAATATCAGATACTATTTCTTTAAACTCTTGAAGGTCGCTCCATAAATCATCGTATAGTTCACGCTCATTACGATACCTATGTCGATACTCCAGAGTGAGGCAGTTCGGTTGTTGTTCTAAAAACTCTAAAACTTGTATTAAATCTTGCGGAGTTATATTTTTACAATTATCGGAGCTTAGTGCTAGGGGAAGTGTAGGGTTAATCTCGCTTTGAACTTGCTCCCTAAGCAAATCTACAACATACTGAATTTTTTCTTGCCTTGTAGTCATTACTATTATTCTAATACTCACCTCTGTAAAAGTCAACTCTGACCTCTGTTGGGAATATGGCTTCCCATCTAGGGCATAATATGATACAATAGTATTGCTTAAATCTTAATTAACTCTCAGGCTAATGGCTTCCAATGCCACTAGCTCCAAGGAGAAATGCGGCTATGTACGCAAATTAGGTTCTTGGAGCTGAGTTTGTTAAGGTTTAAGCGACTAAGTACATGGTCGCATTTTTGTTATTAGGGCGACCAGAAAGGACGAGCAAAATGAGTGCTATAAAATTTACAGAACTATTACACCTAACAAGCGAAGATATGAGTAAACTTAAGCTCGTCTTCAATAGTAATTGGCAATATGATGCCGATCCTTGGATTCCAGAAGTTAGATCTAAACTTGGCGAGAATTCTAGGTATTTTAATTTACTCACAATGTACCGTTCTGGCGAAGTTTCCGTTGTGAAAGAATCTGTCAAAACGCACAACCCAGACGCACATATTAAACGCTTTTCCAATGGCGATATTGCGTTTTGCTTTATACCGTATTCCTCCGACAAGGATTGGCTACTAGTTAATGCTTATAAAGTGCTCGATAATAGCAAGCCCCTTATTGACGTTGACGAGAAAAGTTTTGCTGAATATGCCCCGCTTTTTGGTCGGCTCATAGTTCATTATGAAGATAAGGGTAGAAATGTTGTAGTGCGTAGCGAAAACATTATCAACACTATAACTGTCAAAACCATTCTTGAGCAACCCTATGACAAAATAGAAGCGGAGTTTCCAGACTACGAAAACGTGAACTTGTCTTGGTCGGAGTTAAAGCACGTCTTAAATCTTAAAACTTGGCAAATTGCCCTGAAAAATCAGAAAGCAGTTTACCTTATAACTGATACCGCCACAAATAAACGTTATGTTGGTTCGGCTTATGGCGACGACATGCTACTTGGTCGGTGGTGTAGCTATGTAGAAAATGGACATGGTGGAAATAAGGAATTGAAAGCCTTAGTTGAAGAACAAGGTTTAGATTACATAAAATACAACTTCCGCTACTCAATTCTTGATATTTATAAATCTACAACCGATGACGAAACGATTATTGCGAGAGAGTCTTGGTGGAAGGAGTTGCTTTTAACTCGCAACCCTAAATTCGGCTATAATGCGAACTAAAATTTGCCGAGAGCATGGAAATATAGGATAATTAGAGTAGATATGAGCGAAAAATATATTGACATAGAACGAGAAAGTTGTAATCGCACTCATGATTTGAGAGAGGCACTTGCGGAGATTGCTTCTCATGACATTATTTTCGTTCTTAGCTATCCTGACACACAATACCCTTCATACTCAGCTATGAATATGGGGCAGTTTTGTGAAGTTGCGTACTCGCAAGGCGATAAAATTATGTGGCAAACGTTTAATACAGAAACTTCTAACCCAATTGACGATTTTATAGCCCAATTAGGCAATAAAGTGTTGTCTATTGTGAAGCGAGGGTCTTTTGCGACTTATATTGGTAAACCTCGTGAAGAATTTCATACCGAGAAGCACGATTTAGTTTATCAAAATAAGTATCGCTTTAAGGGGGATGGTTTAGTGCAATTTGATGCGATATTCGAGGAAGCAGAGAGGCAGCATTCAAAAAGATCCGATAAGGCGGACCAAGAAATCATTTTCCGAGTTTCGTTTGGATGTATGAACGATCCATGTGAGTTTATTGTCACGAAAGACGGCAAATATGGTTTCGTGAGTAGTGAGAAGTTGGAAGACGATAAGACTGATTACGAAGTTATCTACCCAGATAGTCGCTACCACTTAGTAAAAGTGAATCAGAAATACCATAAACAAGCCCTTGAAGCCAAAAAAAGTATTCTAGAGAAAGGCGAGAAAGATTGGCCAACATATGATTTCGGCAAAGTAGCTGGTCGACAGATTGAGTTATACCGGAAAACACTTTGGCTACTCTCGCACGATAATCTGGATGGCTGGAAGAAGACTTTTACTCCGTTGGATTTGGAATTGACGGCTCGTATTATGCAATATCGGAATTATTGCGATTTAATGTATGGCGACGATCATGTATCGGAATATAAAGACCATGAGAGCGAGGCGAAAGAACTTATTGGCGAAATGAAGATACTAATTGTGGACGATTGTTTGGACGAAGTTTCCGCTGAAGAATTTGAACAGATTTTTAACCAAGAACGTAAGTAAGTTTTGCTCGTCAGTCTGCCACGAGAAAACCAAAATATGGTTATGTATATCGATATGACTGGCTGTGTACGACGAGCTGAGTGTGTGAGTGAGCAGGAGAAATTAGCGGAGAAGATTGCCCAAAAACTAGCGAAAGATAAGAAGTTCGAGCGCCACGAAGATTACTTTGATAGGGCAAATGGTGACGAGATCGTAAATATACTCTTTCGTTATGCTTACGAGTTAGACGCTGGAAAAACTTATTCACAGAATCGAGATTTGGCTTATAAAGTCTATCGGTATATCGCCGAGAGATGGGACGAGGCGGACGCATATTATAATTTGGGGCTTTTCTACCAAGAAGGCTATGGCTCGCTAGAGAAAGATATCAAAACCGCAATTAAGTATTATGAGCTGGCAATAGAAAAAGGCGATAAACGTTATGCGGCAAATAACCTTGGGAATATTTATGCGACTGGAAACGGTGTACCTAAGGACGAGAAAAAGGCACTAGAATACTACAAAATGGCTCGAGACAATGGTGATTTTTACGCAATGGCCAGCATGGCGCAGATGTATGAGAAAGGCGAGGGTATAGAAAGAGACCGCTTACGTGCGTGGAAGTTATATAAGGAAGCCGAAAAGTGCAAATGGGGTAATGATATGTCCTGGGAATTTCGGGAAAAACTAGAAAAAGACATTGAAAGCCTAGAAAAGAAGTTAAAATAGCATTTTTCAACTTCCACAACGCTACAACGGCAAAACGGCAATTATACGCAAAAGTTGGGTAAATACTTGAGTTTGTGAATTTCGGACGCAGGAGCACATTCTAAGTTGCTTAGAGCGTGTATTTTTGTGTGACTTAGTTCCGAGTCTTAGCTAATTATAAGGAAAACCGATAATGTTTGCCTTTGCTTTGAATATATACTATAATATATTTAGATATGATTGTCAACAAAGATTGGAAGCCAAATTTCTATAAGTACGAGAAAGTCCGCCGAAGTGGTAGGTACAATATGGTTATGGAGGCTGATAAGGCGATAGAAGCCTGCGGTATTACTAGCCGAGAATACCGAGATATTATACTTAGCTATAACACTTATAAAAGATACGTTGAAGCGGAATATGGTACAGTCGATAACTTTATAAGGAAGTTTAAGTTATGAAGTTATTAGATTATGAGTGTCAAACTACTTTCTGGGAAGACTTTAGTATAGCAGAGCTATTTGGTGAAGAAGCTATACGAGATACTTATAGACAGGCCAAAGCGGAGTGGAGCACCGATTGTATTTACGGAACGGAGCTCTCAATGGTACTTAACCATAAATGCTGGTATTGGTATGAAGAACAGAACACAAAACTCAGTCAACTCTATGCCGAACTTTGGGAAGAATATCATAATTGGGTGCTTGAGAATTGGAAGAGTGAGGATTTAACTTATTATTTGAGGATTACAGATTAAATGTTTTTATTTTGATGCAGTTTGCGATTCTTCATCTAAATTCTCAAACATATAGATAAATCTTTGTGCTACTACTTTTCTGAACTCATCACTATGCTCATTTCCGACTTCTGCAATTGCCTTAGCATCTTCGTTCCAGTGATCCTCGAAGGAAATGATTGTATCTTTTGCTATGCCCCTATATTGGCTATACTTTTTGTCTTTTATAATTAAGGTATAGAAATAATCTGGTTCAATATATCTACATACCTTTTGATATGTTTCCTTATCAAAGTCGCTCCTGTGATATACGCTATCTCCCATGGCAGACCATTTGCTCAAAAACTGAGACATGAAGTCTATGGCCATATCGGCAGTCTTAACGTGCTTTTTAACATAATTACTAATTTCATATTTCTCACCAAAGTTTGCCCAATACGAATACAAAAATGCGTAATCTTCAGTTGTATTGAGGGGCATTTTATCGCTTTTTGCAATTTTACGAATAATGTCCAAGGCTGTTGTCTTATATTGTTCTAGATCCTCCTGTCCTAATATTGCCGCCTTATGAGCATTATTTGGGTTGCTATATAGCACAACTTGTCGTATTAGATAGGGGATCATATATATTCTGTCTTTCGCAAAATTATATTTAAGCAAAGTAGAGTAATCACCAAGCCTACCGCTAGATTTTTCCAAGATAGCGTCTATGGTAAATAGCACTAAATCGAATGTACTAATCATTAATGATGCCGAACGAGACCGCATCAACTTCTCATTATTGACTAAATCCAGAAGACTCTCACAAAAGGCAAGCTTATTTTTAATCAGATTGCAGCGATCCGATATAATTCGTAGAGCAATATCAATATTTTGCGAGTTGATATTCGCCATGTTTTTATCGATAGCCTGCTTGTCTGCAGAATCGTTTAGGAGTTGTAAAATTTTCTGGTCTGACACGTCATTGATTTCATCTAGAGAGCCGAAGAAGCGATCGAAATAATACTCCGATCCGAGTCTTTGAGCCCTACGCAATGAATCGTAATTTTCCACACCTGCACTATTATAAATTTCACCAACAAATGGGAACAACTGCTTAATTACCTTTAAGTTATTAGTATCAAATACTTTTTCTATATCGGTTTTACGCTCTTTATGTTCGTCATCGAGTGTATAGCTTGAAAGCGAATTTTTATTTTGAACTAGCATATTTTTGCTGTCTCTGATTCTTTTATAAAACGGCTCATCAAATACACGAATAATTTCTAATATGATTAAATCTACCGCATTCACTTCACCGAGCTTCATTGGTAACGTAAAACGTAGAGCATTAATTATTTGGTTTATATTTCTTGGAGATTGAAGATATTTATTTATCTCGTAATAGTAGTATAATGACTGGAATCGCCCAACCTCCTCTTTGCTGATTTTTATAGAATGCTCCTCAAATAACCTTGTTAATAGTGTAGTAAATGCCTTGTCAAGAGTAGTTCTAGATAGCATTGGTAAATGAATGGGTATTTGTATAATTTTTTCGACATATTCAGAACCACTTTGATTGGACGGTAAACTTTCTTCAATAGCAGAACACACAAAGTTTTTATCGAATGGTAGAATATAAGTTATACCAGCGTAATCGGCTATTGTGATCAATAAGCGAAATACTTCTACAATCTGTGATTTATCAAGTCTGTCTATATTATCAATGAAGACTATCGCCTTCTTGTTGCTTGCCTGTATAGCCTTGTCCATCTTGTCTTTAGCTGCCGCTATGTTATTGCTCGACTCCATTAAGTTGCCGATAAAGCTCATACTATTTAGAATTCTTCCAGAGGAAATTTTAGTTTCTTTGCGACCGCCATGATTCATATCTAACTCGTGGTCGATATCAAATGGCAGCTTGGCTGCTGAAAGATTGCGTAGCCATTTACCAAACTTTCCAATCTTTTTCTCTATTGTTTTGCCTGCAAGCTTCTCATAAACTTCCTTCAGAATTTGCCATAGTACTTTTTCGGATTGACCACCTAACGACCATGCATCGATATTGACAGAGATAAATTCCTTGCTGCTATTAAGTTCTTCACTAATTAAGTTAATGGCAGAAGTTTTTCCAAAACCCCATTTTGCATAGATACCAACAATGTAATTCTCATTATTCTTAAGACTAGACAGCATTTGTACGACATCTTTAGCAAAGGACGCTCTATTATATAGGTCGTCCTCGGTGTGATTAATCGGCTTATTTGAGTAATAGCTGTCCATATTTACTTTATAATTATATAATACTATTTAATGTTTTACAATATGACGTGTGGTCATAATGGGCTAATATGTATCGCTTCCCTCTAGAAAAACTGTTATAGCCGAGTGAACTGTGCCCGACCATGGACATAAATAAAGAAATATGTTATAATAATCCGTCCGCAGGTTTACCCTGTGGACGGTGCTGGTTGATACCTCTATAGAAAAGTATATAATATAGCACATAATGTTTTTCCTAAAGAAAATTATCGTTGAATATCGTCAGCGGAAGAAGGCGAACAATGATAAATGCGACCAACTAATAAGACGCATTGATGAAGCCGCAAAAGAAGTCGATTGTATTTTTGGTAACCCTAAAACATATATAAAAGTAACTGAAGTTGATGATTGGAAGAGTCACTACGCTAACCTCATTAATGAGGTTAGCAATGTAAGATTACATGGGCTAAGACGAACAGCACACTACAAAACCCTAGAAAATAAAATTATCTTACTGAAATCCTTTCCGCAACAGTTAAAACAGCATATTCTAGAACACAACAAAATCATTCTAGAATCACGAATTGAGCAAATTCAAAACTTGATAGGTGAAGTTGAGGGAAGAAAGCTAGATCGCCAGCAATTGAAGTGTATAGCTGAAGACGTTGATAATCAGCTAGTTATTGCTGGGGCTGGTACAGGCAAAACTACAACTATCTTAGGAAAAATAAAATATCTTCTAAAATCTGGCGAGTGTAAGCCGGAAGAAATTTTAGCCCTTTCTTTTACGAACGCTTCCGCCTCCGAAATGTCTGAGAGAATTGCGATGGAGACTGGTGCTGAACTTGATGCTATGACTTTTCATAAACTTGGCCTTTCGATTATTTCTAAAGTAGAGAAAACTGTGCCAAAAATCACAAAGATCAATCTTCATAAATTTATCAGAGAACAACTTCAAGATAAAATATCGGGGATAAAATATCTACAAACACTCAGTCATTATTTCATTTATAGTTTTAATAATGCTAGAAGTGAGTTTGACTTTAAATCCCAGAATGAATATGAGGAATATATTAGGCTAAATCCTCCAGCTACACTTAGTGGTGAAAAAGTTAAGAGCTATGGTGAAATGGATATCGCTAATTTTCTCTTTGAAAACGGCGTCAAATATATTTACGAGCACCCATACAAAATCGACACTCGTAACGAAGAATACGGGCAGTATTATCCAGATTTCTACCTTCCAGAATATGATATTTATATTGAATATTTTGGCGTAAATCGAAAGTTTGAAGTTCCAGAGTATTTTAGTAGTAATCATGGAATGAGGGCGCAGGGGGCCTATCGTGCATCGATGAATTGGAAAAGGAAATTGCATGAGAGAAACCACACTAAACTGGTTGAATGTTTTGCGTATGAAAAATCAGAAGACATATTGTTGTGCAATTTAAGGAATAATCTAGAAAAACAAGGAGTTAAATTTTCTCCAATAGAACCACAGGAATTATGGGATATAGTTTCTCAAAATAGCAAAAGTAATTTCGACAACATTGTTTCTCTTTTTGAAACGATTATTAACCTAGCCAAAAGTAATCAGTATTCAATAGAGTATCTTTATCAAAAGAGCCCAATTTGTGCCGAAAGAGATTTATTGTCATTAGTGGAGCTGATTTTTGAAGAGTATTCAAAATATCTTATTGAACATAACGAGATCGATTTTAATGATATGATAAATCTTGCTGCAAGTTACATTGAGAAGGGGAAATATACTCACAATTATAAGTACGTCATCGTTGATGAATATCAAGACATATCCTCTTCGCGTTATAGTCTGCTTAAAACTTTACGAAATTCAAGTCCGTACAAATTATTTTGCGTTGGTGATGATTGGCAAAGTATTTATCGATTTGCTGGAAGCGATATAGATTATATTTTAAATTTTGAGCATTATTGGGGAAGTTCGGTAACAAGTAAGATTGAAACTACCTATCGTTTTTCTCCTCAGCTTGTGGAAATTAGTAGCGATTTTATAATGCGCAATCCAAAACAAATAAAAAAGAAAATTGTTAGCCATAGGGTTGCTGACATTTTGGCTTTTGGTGAGATTAATGGTTATACGGATAGATATGCGATTCAATTCATGTTCGACAAAATTCAGCATTTGCCAAAAGATAGCAGTGTTTTCTTAATTGGTCGATATGCATTTGATGTCAATCTGCTAGATAACCAAGACTTTCTAAATTATTACTATGATAATCAAAGTGGGCTAGTCACTGTAAAATACTCACGTCGCCCAGACTTAGATATCAGTTTTCTTACTGCACACAAATCAAAAGGTCTACAGGCTGATTATATTTTTATCATCAATAATAAAAATACCAAAGCTGGATTTCCTACCAAAATTCAAGATTCGACAATTCTTCATTTATTATTAAAAAATCAAGAAGAATTTCCATATGCTGAAGAACGTAGACTCTTCTATGTGGCGCTAACTAGGGCAAAGAAAAAGGTCTTCGTTGTGACAGTGAAAGGTTTGGAGTCCGAATTTATCCGAGAATTGCAAGAAACGCACCAACGAGAAATTAAAGATGAACGTTTTGAGTGTCCAGAGTGTGGAGGTCGTCTCATTAAAAGAAATGGGCCATACGGGGAATTCTTAGGCTGTTCAAACTACGCTATGACCGGATGTCGTTTCAAGCTTCCAATCCACCGTAAAAATCATAGTACATAAAAAATAATGGGAGCTGACAAAGCAATTCGGGTCTATGGTATTTAGTTGAGCTGAAGTACAGTTGCAACGAATTTTAAAACTTCTTTTGTGATATAATTCCAACATGAATGCCAAGATAAATAAGAGTCGGCGAATTATTAGACTTAAGCATATAATAAAAGTAACATACTTTTCGACTGTTTTTGAAGAGGGAAGATACCATCGTTACAATTTTACTGTGCAGCTTATGATAGGATTAAATAGCTCCATGAGGGAGATTGCAACAAAAGTCATAGAGCTGTCATTAGGGAAAATGCCAAACTGGTTAGAAAAAGTACATGAAAATCAACCAATAAGTATATACCTGAGCGACAGAACATCTAAAGAAAAGTTGGCTATGCCTTATGGAATTGGCTATGACCTAGAAAATGATGGTAATATAAAGTTTTTAAACGAGCATGAATGCGAACCACTGACCTATGATTGGACATATAAGAGAATAATAGAATTAAGGGAAGCTGGCTATATATCCGGAGACGTAAATCATATAATAGTAGAAACGCCTGACGGTCTGGGCGGTCCGGGTGATTTAGACCTCGGAATACTAATTAATGGTATTTTTTCTTTTATTGGGATATTAGCCAATGTGGAAGGCGGACTGCAGCTGAAAGATCGTCTAGTAAGTTTTGCTAATTATCGCAAAATGGTTAAAGATTTTAAGAATAATGGTTTACATAGCCTTAAGCAAATTAGATTATTGCTTGAAACAAATAAGGCATGGAAGCTAAAGAAAATAATGCAAGCACTTTCTGTAAAACGTAACATAGCAATAGCAATCTTAAGGAAATTAGGATACACGAGCAAAAATGGCGTGTGGAGATTTGACGATACCTCTATTGAAGCATTAGAATTGCGAAAACAATGGCTAGAGCAAGAAAAAGAAGAGGAAAAGAAAATTAGCAAACTCATTATAGAAAGTTTCGGCAAATAGTTTGTTTAGATGTGATTGTAGTATTGTTAGCGCATGAGATTCGGAATATATAGACCGTAGATTAGCAATATTCAAAATCTGCCCTCCAGTTATAATCGCAAACTCCTTTTTTGGTTTCTCTAGTGAGATAAGCACTTATAGCTCATTAACTTCTAAAAACTAATACCATGAAACTTTGTTAAAGCCGAACAAACCACGTCTGACCACAGTTTATATAAATGCGATTTTCGTGTATCCAACAACTGCAAATTGAGCAGGTTTTCTTTTCCAAAGAAAACCTCCATTAGCCCACAAAACAAAATTATATAATTCTGTTTTGTGGGCTCCCTAATCCACTGGCTAGACTGTTGGAATTTTACTCGTATCCCTTAATTTTTGTTAAATCCCCAGATAAGTCATTTTCCGTAAGTTCTTACTTAAGTTGATTCCTATTTTCATCCGTATCTCACCACCAATAAACCCAACCAAATTGACACTACATTGCGCATATGTTACGATGTTTATGAAACTTATGTTTACATAGAAAGAATCCTATGAAAAAATCTAAACAAAAGCTCATGAAGCGTCGAATATGTTTGGTGGCACGTGCAGCAACCTGCGCATCTTTCTTCGTGCTAGCAATAATAGGTATTTCATCAATTGTACGGGCTATGTCTCTGGAAACGGTAGAGAATCGCGACGGTGTTCCCGCAACTTGGAAAGTAGCTTCGCTCGAACAGCCAGATACAATTACACTACCAATCACTTATTGGGATCAAAAAGCGGATGCATGTGGTGCAGAAAATCACCAATTTGAATGGGCAACTTGTGGCTATTGGACACACGGTGTTTTACCGGGTATAGTTAAGAATCATCTAGGCTCCGATGGATTACCAATCCCAGCTTTCTCAGATAGTGAGGAGTCCTGGAAGGTCAACCACGATGCTCTCACAATGAATGTTACTGGCCACGATCCAGTCTTGCCAACTGATAATTTTTATCGTTGGTTCCATGAGGTGCCTGGGATTTCTAGGCGAATTGATGGGCGCACCGTAACTTTTACACGTACAGGTGATAATTCCTATACCTATGGTGGGCAAAACATTTATCCAATCGATGATGTGCCTGGTCTTGATGAAGCTGATGTTAAACTAAAAGGAGTAGATGGCGAGTATCATAATTTTAATTTTACGGCGCATCTGAATTTTGCAATTAGAGTTAGGGCAAATGGTGAAGAGCTGTTTGAATTTTCTGGCGATGATGATGTATGGTTTTTTCTCAATAATCGGTTAGTACTTGATATCGGTGGGCTACATGGAGCAATAAATGGTCGATTTCGTATTAATAAAGATGGAACCCTGACAACTTATGTAGAAAAGGTGAACGACCTGACAGTACGTGACGATAGTTGGACTGCCTGTATGCGGGAAAAGGATTACGGTGACTTTCCGTCTTGTGTTGGGCCATATAATACAAAAATTCGAGAAAACTTCAAGAACGTTGAAGTGAAAACTCTAGATATTGGGCTTGAGCCAGGAGACGTAGTTAACTTAGATTTCTTTTATGCTGAGCGTAGTACTGACTCCTCTAATACTAAAATAACTGTTACGGGAATGGATTGGCCAATCTCAGCGGATTGTAATCTTGATGGCAAAATTATTAGTACAGTTGGCGACAATGGCGGCAATCTTGTGCAATACGATACAAGCATCACTAATCGTGATCCGAATAACGTACTAGATTTGAAACGTCTAGCGGCATACATTTCCGACTCTTTTACAATTAAGAACGAAGACGGTGATGAGCAAAGTGGAACAAATAGCGGGTACATTCCGCTTGATATTAAAACTTTATATTATACAAAGACGCCAGATGACGAGTTGTCGTGGCGGATGGTAGATATTTCTGCACCGCTTAATTCATTAGACGGTTTTACACTCTCTACTCCGCTTAGAATGAGCCCAAACGGTCAGAAAGGAGATACGCTCTATTTTCGATATTTTGCAGAAACCTCAAATCATTCAGCTGGCACTATTACAGCTGTAACTAGCTATTACACCGAACTATTGGGCGTTTCGGGTATAACGCATGATGCTACACAACTTGATTACACTGGTCGTCAAGATAGTGGGGACATAACAGAACCAGATAATCCAGAGATACCAGATGAAGAACCTAATAATCCTGAAATACCGTTACCTCCATCGGATATTATTGATGATGGTTTAGTCTATTTGCCGCCACTTGGTGAAATTGCTTTTGTACCTAATACAGGAATTATTAGTGAAGCAATGCCATTATTCGAACAATACTTCGCCAATGCCATTCTATCTCAAAGTTTTGTCCTGATAACACTACTAATTTTCTCAGGCTCCTTCGCAACTTTCTTTACGTTGCGAAAATACCTAAAACCAAGTGCGAGCGCTAGATCATTGAAAAATGTCCACCAAACTTTAAAGTCTAAGAGTGACACTAACCGCATCGTAAAAAATGCCAAGTCTAAGAAAAAAACTACAAAATCCAATCAACGAAGTATGCATTTGAAGAATAAAAGGAGTAGCAAAAAATGAAAAAACTAAGACCTCAGACCAAGTTTCACAAAACATACATCAAAACATTAATTTAAAACAATTGCGTAAATGGCGTTTGATTATAAAAAAGAATACAAAGAATTCTATCAACCGAAAAATAAACCTACAATTATTCGTATTCCTAAGATGCGCTATGTTGCCGTACGCGGTAAAGGTAACCTAAATATAGAAGACGGGGAATATAAAAATAGTATTGGTTTACTATATGCGGTTGCTTTTACGATCAAAATGAGTAAACTGGGCGATCATAAAATCAATGGTTATTTTGATTTCGTTGTGCCGCCTCTTGAGGGGTTATGGTGGCAAGAAAATATGGATAGCCTAGATTATACTCGTAAGGAAGATATGAATTTCATTTCCATGATTCGCTTGCCAGATTTTGTAGCAGAACAGGATTTTACTTGGTCTATTATAGAAGCCACACATAAGAAAAAGCAAGATTTCTCAAAAGTCGAGTTTTTTGAATATGATGAGGGCTTATGCGTGCAAACTATACACATTGGTAGTTATGACTCAGAGCCGACCACGGTGAAAACTATGCACGATTATATACAGGAGCAAGGTTACCAACTTGACATTAAAAATCCGCGCTATCACCACGAAATATATCTTAGTGACCCTAGAAAATGCTCACCCGACGAGTTAAAAACCGTCATTAGGCATCCTATTATTAAAACTTTCTAAAAACGTATCTAGATACCTATTTTTTGCGCCACAGTTTAAACAAATCAAATACAAAAGTTGTCATAATTGCCAAACTTAATGCTACTAATAGCTCTACTAGGCTTAATGGCGTCATGCCTATAAGTCGGCTCAAAAAGGGAACATAAATTAGTAACATCAACACTATAATGATAACTGAATTTATTAATACGATTACCTTATCTTTTAAATCTAAGATAAGGTTTTCTAGAGCCAAATTATCCGATTGTAAAACATACACTACTAATACATTTGCGAAAATCAAAGTCGTAAAAGCAAACGTCGACGCCAGCTCTTGGGAGTTACCAGTCTTTATTAAATAATAGTAACTTGCAAACATTACCGCAAAAATCATACTACCCTGTAAAAGGCACCGAATCACCATGCGACTATTCAACAAAGACTCATTTAGTCTACGTGGCTTCTCATTCATCACATTGCTCTCAGGCTTAAGTCTTTGAAAAACAATTGATGATGTTGGGTCGATAATTAGCTCCAATAAAACAACATGTATGGGTAGCAATAAGAGTGGTAGGCCCGCCAAAGGTATAAATAGAGCGGCAAAAATGATTGGTATATGAATTACTAAAATATAAGCAATTGCTTTCTTTATGTTATTATAGATTGTCCTGCCATTTGCGATAGCGTCGACAATCGTGGTGAAATCATCATCCATTAAAATCAAATCTGCCGCTTCTTTTGCAACATTGGTTCCGCGTTGTCCCATTGCTATGCCAATCTCAGCCTTTTTCAGAGCCGGAGCATCATTTACCCCATCACCAGTCATAGCTACTACCTCATTATTGGACTGCAAAGCCTTTACGATTCGCATTTTGTGGTTTGGATATACGCGAGCAAAAATATTCGTGGTTTTTACCCGCTCAACAAGTTCCGCATCGCTCATCGTTTCTAGTTCGGCGCCAGTAATTACTTCACTACAATTTCTAAGACCAATTTTCCCAGCAATACCCTCAGCAGTTTCGCCATTATCGCCAGTAATCATAATAATACGTATGCCAGCATTATGACAGGATTCAATAGCATTTTTTACCCCTACTCTTGGTGGATCAACCAAAGCCACTAATCCTACAAAACTTAACTTGTTATCCTCTAATTCATTTGGAATTTGCACTACCTTTTCACGCTTTGCAATTGCCAAAACTCTATATCCCAGCCTTGCAAAATCATTTGCCTGCTCTACAATCTTAGCGTGCACAGAATTGGCCAAGTCACAAAGTGGCAATACGGTTTCGTATGCACCTTTTACACATAATGTTCTGTTGCCATCCAAATCCCATATTTGCCCCATCATTTTATCTTCGTTATTAAAAACGTATTCATGTACTAAATCGTGTTTGTAAATTGTCTTATTTACACCATTTTGCAGAGCATATTCTTGAATTGCAATTTCCATTGGGTCATATGGTGTTCTAGGGCAAGCCAAAGCTGCAATGAGGGAAAAATCTTTAGCCTCCGTAAAAACGTCCTGAACCGTCATTTTATTCTGTGTGAGGGTGCCCGTTTTATCAGTACAAAGCACCGTAATAGCACCTAGCGTTTCCACGGCTTTCATATTTCTAGTTAGAGCTTTTTGTTTAGCCAACTTCCATGCCCCCATTGCTAGAAACACTGTCAAAACTACTGGTATTTCTTCTGGTATCGTAGCCATTGCCATTGTAATACCCGACAAAATTGCTTGAATAATACGATCTTTCAGTCCCAAATTAGCATTATAGAAGAAATTTACAATCGTTACGATCAAACAAAAAGTCAAACTAATAATTGTGCATATTATGATTAATTTGCGAATCTGTTTCTCCAGAGGAGTACGAACCTTTTTTATAGATTTTAGAGCACTACCAATTTTACCATATTCCGTATTAGGCCCTACAGCTATAACTTCAATAATCGCCGATCCATTTGTTACGTCGCATCCCGCATAACAAATATTGCGTTTGAAATGTTCAGCTGAGTTATCTTCAAGTTTTTTATAAACTACCTCGGATTCACCGGTCAGAGCCGACTCATTCACGCCTAGACCTTGTAGCTCCAAGATTAAACCATCTGCAGGTATTTTGTCACCTTCCTCTAGTAACACAATATCCCCCACCACCAAATCTTTACTATCAATTACCACCACTTTATTATCGCGAATTACGCGAATATTAATAGCAGATAAAGTTTTTAGCGCCTCTAAAGCCTTATCAGTTTTTTGTTCTTGTACGAACTCAATCCCGCTCACAAACAGGACACAACCTAGCATAATTATACCGTCAGTAACCTCTCCTAGGATAAAATAAATACTAGCCGTAGCAAACAAAAGAATAAACATTGGCTCCGAAAAAACATGCAAAATCTTCTGTACGAAATTTAATTTACGTTTGGTCTCCAGCTCATTAGAACCGTATTTAGTGCGCGCGGCTATGACTTCAGCTTCGCTTAAACCTTTATATTTGGGCTGTTTATTATCCATAGGCATAATGCATATTATAGCAGATTTCATACTTTTTTGGCGTTGCATTTCACTCGTTGACGCTATCTTATCTGAATGCTATCATAATAAGAAGGGAATTTTCCTTGTCTTTATTAGAGTTTTGCTTATTGATTAAATAGGAGGTATTGTGCCACAAGCTATTAAGAAGAAACCAACCCAGAGCAGCAATTTATTTCGTTGGCTCGCTTTCACTATTATATTGTTACTATGTTGTGGTGCTATCGCCTCTATGACTGCTCCACAGTCGTCAATTGAAGAAGTGCCACTTTCCAACGTATTGGCCCGTGCCAACGACGAGAATGGCAACATCGCTAAGATTACGGTCGAAGGTAATAACCTGCAAATCACTCTCAAGGGCGAAGAACGCTATACTCAAGTTTCCCGCAAAGACCCTTCCGGCACCCTCTACGAGCAAGGCCTTATCGATCAGTGTGCTGGTCTCAATGGCGAAGAGCTATCAACTTGTCAATCTAAATATCCCACCATTGAGTATGTTGAAGTCTCCAATTTTTGGGATTATGCTGTCAATATTGCTATTATTGTAGTCCCAGTTATTATTATCATCTTGTTCTTCAGTTCAATGATGCGTCAAGCTCAGTCTATGAATAATCAGTCCATGGGTTTTGGTAAGGCTAAGGCCAAACTTTATGGTCCTGATAAAAAACGCGTTACTTTCAAAGATGTCGCTGGTAATGAGTCTGCCAAACAGGATCTTGAAGAAGTCGTTGATTTCCTCAAAGAGCCAAAAAAATACGAGAAGCTGGGTGCCAAAATCCCACGTGGCGTTCTGTTAGCGGGCGACCCTGGTACTGGTAAAACTCTCATGGCACGCGCAGTTGCTGGGGAAGCCTCAGTTCCATTCTTTAGTATTTCTGGTTCCGAATTTGCTGAGATGTTTGTGGGCGTAGGTGCGTCCCGTGTACGTGACCTCTTTGCTAAGGCCAAGAAAAATGCCCCCTCCATCATCTTTATTGATGAGATTGATGCTGTTGCTCACAAACGTGATGCTCGCGGTGGTGCTGGTCGCGAAGACGAACAAACCCTCAACCAAATCTTGGTTGAGATGGACGGTTTTGATAATGATTCTGGTGTAATTGTGATTGCAGCCACTAACCGCGTAGATATGCTTGATAAAGCTTTGCTGCGTCCAGGTCGTTTTGATCGCCATATCAATGTTGTTTTGCCAGAACGCAAAGATCGTCTAGAAATCTTGAATGTCCATTTCAAAAACAAGCCTGTTAGTAAAGACGTTAATCTTGAAGCGCTTGCTGCAAAGACCGCTGGCACTTCTGGTGCTGATCTTGCTAACATTGCCAATGAGGCGGCAATTACTGCTGCTCGTGAAGGTCACAAGGAAATCACTAATAACGATATCACCGAAGCCTTTGAACGCGTGGCAATTGGTCCAGAGCGCAAGAGCAAAGCGATGAACGAACAAGAGCGTAAAATTACAGCCTACCATGAAGCCGGGCACGCCATTGTTGGCCATGTTTTGCCAGATTCAGATCCAGTGCATAAGGTTACAATTATCCCACGGGGGCGCACTGGTGGTGTTACTTGGTTCCTGCCTCCAGAGGACCGCAGCTATAAAAGTATCTATGAGCTCAAAGATATTTTGGCGCGAGCTATGGGTGGTCGTATTGCCGAGAAACTCGTTTTTGGCCCTGAAGCTGTTACCACAGGTGCATCCTCAGACTTACAAAACGTTGCCCAGCTAAGCAAAGAAATGGTCGTAGAAGAGGGAATGGGTAAAGCCACTCGCAATCTTGTTTTCCCCGAAGGTGAAACTGGATATTATACTATTTCCACAGGTAAACCATATTCCGAAAAAACCGCCGAACTGATTGACCAGGAAGTCAAAATTCTATCTGATGAAGCCGCTATGCGTGCCGAAGCCGTCCTCAAAGCAAACGGTCCAGTATTAGATAAGCTAGCCGAAGCATTGCTCAAGCACGAGACTCTAGAGGAAAAAGAGCTTAGTCCAATCCTTAAGGACGCTAAGCTCCCAGCCACTGCTAAATTGCGCTAAAACAACAAAACCCCTGGCGCAGAGCACAAACTGCACCCTATCTTTTAATTATAGCACACATCATCAAAAAAGTCAATACTTAACCCACCCCTATAACTGTGCTATACTAATTCTATGCCCGAGTGGCGGAATTGGCAGACGCGCTAGCTTCAGGTGCTAGTCTGAGCAATCAGGTGCAGGTTCAACCCCTGTCTCGGGCACCACAAACCTTTACCGTTTTCGTATTAATCCTGTATAATTAATATTATGTTAGCTTTCAGCATGATTCAGTGGTGGTACACCAGGGGATGGAAACTTTCTTCTGCTCAGTTAGTTAGTCGCTTCAAAAACGCTGCCGATTTCTTCTCACTACGTTTATTGGTAGGAGACATGTTTGCTCCTTTTCGACAAATTTCTGCTGGAGAAACTACGTCATCACCCAGTATGTGGCTCTCAGTATTTTTTGATAAACTTTTGTCGCGAGTTATTGGTGCCGTCGTCCGTTTTCTGCTACTTATAGTTGGTATTATTACTATCGTAATTCAGGCCATTGGCGGTATATTACTTGTTGTCCTTTGGCCATTGATTCCGTTTGCTGTAGTTGGCTGTGTTATATTAACTGTAATGCAGGTTACTTTTCTATGAACCAGTTTGATTACAACAGTGTCCGCGCCAAGGAGGCTCGCTTTAGTAAATTTTTTAAGGGTAGTGTCCCGCAGCTTATACTTTGGGTTTTAATTTTTGCTTTTATTGGCAGTTTTGTTTACCTATTATTTATACAGCACAATAGTATTAGCTGGCTATTTCTGGGCTTGACGATATTCGACCTCATGTTTATGTATTGGCTTAAACACGAAGCTATCCCAGTGCCTCTTGGAGCGACTGATGATATTAACGACTTACTTTCGGCTAATGTCCTACGTTTGCTAGACAGAAATTCTACTCCGCAAACCTTAGCTAGGGAATTATACAAAACGCGTAGTGGTAATTTCTTAGCATTGCATTTTGGTATAACCCCCGATCTCTTGTCAAAAATTGCCAATGATTTAACGACTGATCTGGAACCAATTTTAGCTACAGCGCGAGAAATTCACCAAAAAACTGACGGCGAAACCATTTCTGGTGGCATGCTGGCCGTAGCGATTATCCAGAATCATCCTGCGCACGAACAGATTCTCCGAGAAATGCGTCTCGAACTACAAGATTTATATACCGGTATTATTTGGTATAATCACCTGCACGGTTTAGTCAAAAGCGCGCGCGAACGTCGTCGAGACGGCGGAATCGCACGAGATTTGAACTTTGGCTACATCCCCACTTTGCAACGGTTTGGTTGGAATTTGTCCACCCAGCATAAAGGCAAACTTAAGACTCAAGTCCATCTTGCAACTCATCGCGATATCGTTGCAAAAATAATTAGTGCTTTTTCGCACGATGGCAAACAGAATATTGCCCTTATTGGCCCAGAGGGTTCTGGACGGAGCACAATTGTGCAAGCCTTTGCTAGTGAAATTATGGATGCTGATGCCAAGGTCGCCAACAACCTTAAATATCGTCAGGTTTTTATGCTAGATGCTGCCGCCCTGATTTCTGCCGCTAGTGGCCCTGGGCAGTTAGAAGGTTTAATTATGCGTATTTTTAATGAAGCTTATGCCGCCAAAAACATTATCATCTTTCTCGATAATGCTCAGCTCTTTTTTGAAGAAGGCACTGGCTCGGTTGATGTGTCTAAAGTGCTTTTACCAATTTTAGAAGCAGGACGCCTACGTGTTATCCTAACCATGGATGAACAAAAATTCCTCGAAATTTCTACCAAAAATAGTACTCTAGCCAACGCACTCAATAAGATCATGGTTCCTCCAGCCAACCGCGAAGAGACTATGAAAGTCCTCCAAGACAAAGTGCCAATGTTGGAGCAAAAATATCATGTAGTTTGTACTTATTGGGCGCTGCAAGAGGCTTACCGTTTAAGTGAAAAATATATCCACAATATTGAAATGCCTGGGCGTGCATTTCGGCTACTTGAAACTGCCTGTAATTATGCTGAGCAACAATTTGTCACTGCAGAATCTGTTGGTCGCGCTATCGAAAACACTCAAGGCATCAGAGTCCAAACTACTACCGATGTTGAAGACCGCGCCATGCTTTTGCAACTTGAAGATCTCATTCATCAGCGCATGGTAAATCAGTCCGAAGCCGTTAAGGCGGTTTCAGATGCTTTGCGTCGCGCTGCAGCTGGCGTGCGTAATGAAAATCGTCCTATTGGTACTTTTCTCTTTCTTGGACCTACTGGTGTAGGTAAAACCGAGCTTGCAAAAGCACTCTCAGAAGTTTATTTTCATGGCGAAGACCAGATTGTTCGAATTGATTTGAACGAATATGTCACCGCCGATGATGTTTTACGCCTCATCGCAGAGGGAACCGAAAATAGTGAAAGTTTGACCGCTCAGGTTATGAAGCGCCCTTTTTCGGTTGTATTGCTAGATGAAATCGAAAAGGCTCACCCTCAAGTTCTTACCACGCTTCTGCAAATGCTCGACGAAGGTATTTTGCGCGATACCAAAAATCATGAGGTTTCTTTCCGCGACACTATTGTGATTGCTACGTCCAATGCTGGTGCCAACCAGATTCGCAATTACGTTGCTGAAGGCCAGAAACTTGAAGTGGTAAAAGATGAACTTATTAATGCTTTAATTACCGAAGGCCATTTCAAGCCAGAATTCCTTAACCGTTTTGATGAAATTTGTGTCTTCACGCCCCTCAGTAAGACGGATCTGATGCGGGTAGTAGATTTAATGATTGCATCGGTTAATAAAACTCTTGCACCACAAAAAATTTCGGTTAATCTCACCGACGAAGCTAAACAGATTTTGATTGAACGCGGTTATGATCCACAAATGGGTGCTCGCCCCATGCGTCGTATTGTTCAGAAAACTGTTGAGAACCTTGTTGCCAAATTTATCTTATCGGGTCAGATTAGTAGTGGCGCCACTATCACAATTACCAAAGATATGCTATAATATTACCAGAATTCGGATAAATTATAATTAACGGAAGGGAGACCTCAAATGTCTGGACATAGCAAATGGGCTACTACCAAGCGTCAAAAAGCTGTAGTCGACGCTAAGCGCGGAGCGCTATTCACGAAAATTGCTAATCAAATTGCCATCGCTGCCCGTGCTGGCACTGACCCAAGCATGAACCCGTCACTGGCTATGATGTTAGAAAAAGCCCGTCAGGCCAATATGCCAAAGGCAAATATTGAACGCGCCATTGCTCGTGTGGCTGACAAAACCGCTGCTGCTCTGATTGAAGAAACCTACGAGGGATACGGCCTAGGTGGTGTAGGGATTATTATTGAAGTTGCCACAGACAACAAAAATCGCACCATGCCTGAAGTTCGCAATACTTTGAACAAGAATGGCGGTCGCATGGCTGATCCAGGTTCAGTGATGTTTCAATTTGCTCGCAAAGGCTGGATTGAAGTTGCCGAAAAAAGCGAAGACACTATGATGACTGCACTTGATGCTGGTGCCGAAGATGTTGACGAAACTGATGAGGGCTTAATTGTACTGACTGCCCCATCTGATTTGATGAAAGTTCGCGCTAGTCTACTTAATGCTGGTCTCACGGTTACTAATGCCGAACTTAAATATGTCCCAACTAGCACGGTTGCCGTAAATGATGTTGATGGCGAAAAGCTAGAAAAACTTCTAGATGCACTTGATGATTGCGACGACGTCACTGCCGTACACACCAATGCTGAATAGCCTAAGTTTTCCACGACTGTAATACGTTGTATATACAATGTCCATACAACGTGCATACAAACCAATAAAAAATAGCCCCACTTGGGCTATTTTTTATAAATGTAAACCTTCATCTAATTTTGCCTGACCACCAATCGGGAACCGTACCTTTTCACCATCTTCAGGCATAATGATATGTACGTGTAACCTCGTCAACGACGCTCCCGATTTGGCTGGGTCGCCAAATCTCATACAAATTCCTCCACCCGCCACATTGTATTCTTTCACCAGCTTCTGCCAGATTTGCTGTAAGTCTAGCCACATTTCTGGTGAGATATCCTCGATTTGATACACTGGACCAACTGCCACAATCAAAAACGAAATTTCACTTCCTGGGCGTGGATAACGATTATTCGATACATACCAATATTTCGTGCGAAAGATAGTTGGCTGCACTTCTTGATCAACATTTTCTTCTGCCATCGGGTCTTTATCGGCGGCTTCCATCTGCAACATTATATCTAGCTGTTCTTGATGTCGCGCATTTGGTGGGTAGATGTATTTATAGCTATTCATTCTCCTCCTTAATTAAACAAGTCGTCTTAATGCCTTTCTTCTCAGCTAAAGCATGTGAGCGCTTGCTCCAATTTCTTTCGGGATGATCTTCTAGATAATAAATTTCTTTTACGCCCTTATCAGCTAAAACCTTCATGCATTTGTCACAAGGAAACAGTGTGATATAAATTGGTGTATCCAGAACTTTTACCTTGCCTAATTTTTTCAGTAAATTAATCTCTGAATGTTCTACTGTATCATAGAACAATTCTGTACGGTTAGTTACATCATATTCTGGCAAGGTGAAATCAATTTGATTGCTAGCATACACCCACTGTCCATTCCAAAAACATGCTGCTGCCACCGGACAAACGTCATCTGTTGATTTTCGCAGCTCTTTCAACAGCCCTGGAATTGGTTCTGGCATTTCTTTAGAATAATGAATTCGTCGTTTCATGCCAGCCGCCGCTTTAGCCACCTTCTCTTCTACTCCCTCCACTTTGCGCAAGCGACTATTCAAAGTAATCTGACGAATTTTGTCCGAAGTAGAAGTTTTGGCTTGCCGCGGTAGCACCGCTACATCTCCACAATATTTTTTCAATTGCTCAATCTGCTCATCAGAATAATTCTCTTTGATCGCAATCAGCACATCTGGACGTACCGTTTTAATCAAATGCCATTTTGGCTCAGCAGCTTGCTTGACGACAATCGCATCCGCAATATTGAGTAACTTAATAAATTCGTAGCGTTCGCCCTCCGGAATCACTGGCCTAGTTGGCCCTTTTCGCTTACGGATTTTTTCATCACTATCCATTGCAATTACTAGAAAATCACATAATGCTCTCGCTTTCATGATATAGCGCAAATGTCCTAAATGGAACAAATCCCACGATCCTTGTACCAAACCCACCTTTTGCCCAGTTTTATGAGCAATTTTTACGTTTGCTAGCCAGTTCTCATCCATATTAAATCGTCACCGGTATTCCTTTAATTGCAGGTTCAGGATTATAATCACTCAGCTCAAAATCGTCTATACGATAGTCAAAGATATTATCATGGCTATTCACAATTTTTAGAGTAGGGAATGGCTTACTTTCACGTGCCAAAATCTCCTCAGCCCACGGTAATTGATTTTCATAAATATGCGCATCAGAAACCATATGCACAAACTCTCCTGGTTCCAAGTCTAACACCTCGGACATCGCCAGGAGTAGAGCTGAATATTGTACCCAGTTGCTCGGACAACCAATCAACACATCACAACTTCTTTGGAACATCACTAAGTGTAATTTGCTATTCAAAATGCGAAAATGCATCCACCCATGGCACGGACATACCACCACCTTTTGCTGATGATCTTTATTGCGAATAATATATTGTGGAATCCAGGGCGAAATCAAATGTGTCTTGAGTTCTGGACGTTCTTTCATTTGCTTAATGATTTCCGCAAATTGATTGTAAGTCTTACCCTCAGCAGTTGGAAAACTCGCAAATGCTGCCCCATAGGACCCAGGACCCAAATCGCCAGGTTCTAGACCACGCTTAGCACACTTCTTTTCAGTACACCAATTTTTCCACCATTTACAGTGGAACTCTTCCAGTTCTTCTTGCGTACGCGCACCATTGATAAAACCAAGTAGTTCACCGATTGGAGTCTTCCAGAACTTAATATCACGCTCAGTCAAAAACGGCACACCATTCTTCAGAATATCAAAACGCATCACTGGGGCACCCAATAAGTCTATCGAGTCTACTTCTTTACCACTCTCGTCCACCATTGGTGACGGTCCTTTGATACCATGCTGCAAAACCGCTCGAATCAGGTTTTTGTACTGCTCGTCTGGTGTTCTCTCGCTGTATGGTCGATATTCACCTCTCATCTGTAACCTCCTATAGTTACTACAATCTTAACAGACGCCGCAGAGAAAATCAACTCAAATCCCCTAAGAATATGATATTACTTCACCAAAACACAGCCGACGCAAGCAGCTTATGCTTTCATTCTATCACAAGTTGTAATAAAAGTCAAGATATGCTACAATCAAAGAGGAAGGGTGGCCGAGTGGTTGATGGCACCGGTCTTGAAAACCGGCAAGTTAATAGCTTCGCAGGTTCGAATCCTGTCCCTTCCGCCAGGAAGGTTTTTGAGAAAGCAGACTGGATGTCGAACGCAGTGAGACTTCCTGCCCCTTGTCCCTTCCGCCATTATAAAAATAAGACCCAGCGGGTCGTATTTTTATAATGTTTGGGCAGTTCGTTCGTTTTGGTTCGAAAATCGTAGGAGGCGAGTAAAAAGCAGAGCTTGCTCTAGCTTTTCTGAGGTGACGCCCGATCTTTTGATTTTGCGAATACAAAATCAAAATCTTATCACTAACCATAGTTCAGTGATAATGCGTTGAGAACATCATTAATGTTTGTAAAAACTACCGCCTGCATGCCAAGGGATTTTGCTGCATCAACATTGGATGGTTTATCATCAAAGAAAATTGTTTCAGCAACATCTAAATTATATCGGTTGATTAAAATTTCGAATATCTTTACATTGGGCTTCCTAACATGCTCTTGATAAGAAAATACTCCTCCATCAAAATCTTCTAAAATATCACGCAGATAATTATAAGTTGCATCGATCATATCAGATAAAAAGAAAACTTTATATCCATTTTGGCGTATACGATATAACAAGTCAACCATCTCTGGCCTCTTTGGCATGGATATGCTTTTTGGGTCACGAAAGTCTAGAATGGCATGAACCTCTTGTTCATATTGTGGAAAGTCTTTAATTAGGCCTTCTATATACTGCGCAGTAGTCATATCTCCGAGTATGACCGCCTCAAATTCTTTAGAAAAGATTATTTTTTGCAAATTATCTATCTGTTGCTGAGTCAAATGTTTTTGAGACTTCGCACCAAGTTCATCTACAAGCACGCTACCAACATCAAAAACCACGTTCCTTATCATAATATATATTATACCATAGAATAAAAAATCACCCACAATTGAGTATTTGTGTTATAATAAAATCCACATGGTACCGTAGCTCAGTTGGTTAGAGCGTGGGACTCATAAGCCCAAGGTCACTGGTTCGAACCCAGTCGGTACTACCATTGACATTATTCAAAAAAGATGTTGTGAATAACAGCATCTTTTTTGATAGCGAAAGATCGGCACCCCGCCGCGGCACAATAGTCAGGCAGCGGAGGGGGAAACCGTTCCAGCGATTGTTCGGGCCGTTCGACGGGTAGACCGTCGAATCATTGAATTCGAGGTTGTAAGCGGTAGCCGAGGTACTAGAAGTATACGCCGCCGCTCGCGACGACCACTCGTAGCCGTTGATGCCAGCGTTCCCAAGGGTACCAGCCGACACAGTCAGATTTAGGCGCCCGCTGCGCACGAAACTCCAGATACTAATTAGCCACCCCACAATCTCGCGCGGGTCTAGAAGTTCAATTAACTAGGTTTTATGCCGTAGCCCAAAACTTGTCCAAGCCTCACACTTCTCTTCCGGAGCTTTAGAGGAGAACTTCACGATCTTTTGTGCGGAGGCCGGGAGTCAGTGGAGGAGTGAACTCGGGCTACTTTTGGGCTCCATGGACGTATATCCACAAAATTACTATAACATGCTATAATAATTACATGAAAGATAAAAAAGGCTTTACTGTCCTTGAACTCATGGTGGTGGGCGCATTTGCAGCGTTGCTCTTGGTAATTTTCTTCATCCAGAAGGCCAATGTTGAAGCAATGGATCGCGATGACGAGCGTAAGACCGCTATTAATGCAATGTATTATGCCCTGGAAGAGTATTATTACCCTAAATACGGTTATTATCCTGCCGAGATTGATGAGGAAATTTTACCTGTGATTGACCCAGAATTGTTCACTGATCCGCTAGGAGCCAATTTAGGTATTGAGGGGAGTTCATATAGTTATGAGGTTGCTAATTGCAATTCGGAAAATCATTGTCGTGAATATACTTTACGTGCGACGTTAGAAAAGGAAGATACCTATATTAAAAAAGGTAAAAAATGAGTAAAACTAGGGTGGTGATTGCGCTAGGCGGCAACGCCTTGCAACAAAATGGTGAAGTAACAGCCGAAGCTCAAAAAGCTGTGGCTAACAAAATTGGCGAGATTATTGTTAAACTTTCGGAAAAATATGAAATCATTATCGCCCATGGTAATGGTCCGCAGGTAGGCAATATTTTGGTGCATGAGGAAAATGCCAGTACTGCTTCTGCTCCAGCCATGCCGTTAGAAACCGCCGTGGCTATGAGCCAGGGACAGATTGGTTATTGGCTCGCGCAGGCCATCGATAATGCTTTTGCACGAAATCGCCAGCGCAAAAAAGTAATTAGCGTGGTGACTCAAGTCGTAGTTGATCGCAATGATCCGGCTTTCCGCCATCCTACCAAACCAATCGGTGAGTTTTATGATGAAAAGGAAGCTATTCATTTAACCAAACTGCGTGGTTGGGAAATGCGTGAGGACGCCGGCCGCGGCTATCGCCGCGTCGTGCCGTCACCAAAACCGATTGATATCGTGGAGCGCAAAGAAATCATGTCGCTAGTTCAGAACGGCACGATTGTAATCGCCGTCGGCGGCGGCGGTATCCCAGTTTTTCGTACCAAAGTTCTTAAAGTCCTCAAAGGAGTAGACGCCGTCATCGACAAAGATCTCGCCGCCGCTAAACTTGCTGAGTTAGTCAAGGCAGACATTTTTGTATCTGTAACTGCTGTTCCATGTGCTTATCTCAATTTTGGACAGCCCGACCAAATCGCTCTCGGCATGCTTACTCCTCGCGAAGTCATCGAGCATATCAAGTCTGGGCATTTTGGCGTAGGTTCAATGCTGCCAAAAATCCAAGCAGTGGCGGCGTTTGCGAGCAAGAAAAGGGTCGGGATTATTACTAATCCCGACAACCTTGAACTTGCTCTCAAACGCCGCAGTGGCACCATTGTTCAGGAAATGTAAATCAGACTAAGCTAACTCTCGCGCCGCCATTCGCACCGCTTCGGCCCAGCCTGTAGCGACGTGAGGTGTTCCAGCTAATTCCTCAATTTTTAGTCCACTACGAATCGCCAAAACCACTTCTTGGATTACTAAGTCCGCCTCTGGTGACACCACAGTAGCTCCAATAATTTGCATTCGCGAATTTATTAATAATTTTACAAAACCTGCTCGAAAATCATTTGTATTAGATGCGCTAATCGATTCTAGTGGCACAATGGTCGACTTATATCTTTGTTTAATTTGTGCACACTCGAGTTCATTCAGACCTACTTTCGCTACGCGTGGCAAAGTATTCGTCATCCGCACGAAACCAGTATAATTCACCACATTTCCCGCACCACGCAAAGCATTTAAGGTTGCTAACTTGCCTTCATAGGTTGCTTTTTCGGTAGAACTTTCTCCACCAATCACATCACCTGCTGCCCAAATATGTCCATTCGAGGTACGTAAACTTTGGTTTACGTCAATTCCACGATAAGAAAACTTCACCCCGGCATTTTCTAGACCGATATCCGTGGTCGGCTCTGGTGTAGTGGCTAGCACAATTGCCTCTACGCGCATTGACTTTTCCTGCCCGCCACGAATAAAAATAATTTGTTGACTGCCAGCGTCCTGCTGCAACGCTATCACCCGAGAATTATACAAAATTTTTACACCGAAACGGTCTTTCAAATGTTTCTCAATTACTTCGCTTACTTCTACATCCTCGCGTGGCAATAATCGTTCCTGTGCCTCAATTAGAACCACGTTCACTCCTAGCGCAGCAAAATATTCTGCTAGTTCGCATCCTGTTGAACCGCCACCAATCACGCCAATTACTTTCGGTAGTTTAGCCATTCTTAGTGCTGTATCTGGTGACCAGCAATTTACTGTATCAATGCCAGAAATCCCGTTCACAGCCACATTTGTGCCAGTAGCAATCAAAAACTTTTCACTGCTGATCTGTTGATTACCAACAGCAATCTCATGTGAACTAATAAACTGCGCAAAGCCATGGTAGCAGTCTATGCCCGCATTCTCAAATACTTTACGGCTGCCACCACCAGCTCGCCGTACAGCCGCTGCCTGCCAATTTAACACAGTAGGATAGTTATAGCGTAAAGTCGTACTCGACATGCCAAAGCGCGACCCAGCCACGGCCTCAGCATAGAGCTGACCAAAACCCAACGCCGCTCCATAGGGAATGTCACGATAATTCAATGTTGTTCCGCCCCAGCGGTCTGATTCCACGACGGCCGTCTTAAATCCCATACCAGCAGCCATCAAAGCTGCTGCACTACCAGCCGCACCACTACCTACCACCAGGTATTGATAATCGCATCTTGCCATTTAGTTTTTACCCACCATATCTTATATTATTTTACCACGATTTTGATAAACATAAGACAAATCCGCATTATACTTTGCTGCTTCCAAAGCCACTCTTCGATTAATATCATCAACAGTTACCACCGTACGTTTACTTGCCCATTTTGCTACGCATGCTACAACCTTATTTGCAATTAGTTCCGCAGTACTCTGCGGAAGATGTAATAACTTAGCCTCCTGCAAAATATCAGCCACTAATTTCTCTTCGCTAAAAGCAAAACTCTGTGGGGTTTTGACTTTGCGCCTTGATAAAATATTTTTTTTCATCATGCGAGTACCTCAAAAGTAAAGATAAAACTTGCCAGCACCAAGAAGCCTACTCCAGTTAAAATTCGGAAAAAAGTCTTATGTTTGACGCGCCACCTCTGGATATCTACCACCGTTTGTCCTTTACGAATTGCCAAACGCAGAATTACAGATGGTAGAATTGCCACAATTGTATACATCCCAATTGCAATTAGCTGATGTAAATGCGGTAATTCTAAAATACTATTTGCGGCAACTACCAACAAAATCAGAGCAAATGGCATTTCTGCAAAACTTGTTAGCAGCCCTAAAGAAAACGCCTCAGTGTTACTATTAGTTAATTTAGCGCGTTTATCAATGAATTTTGCCACACTGCGCGGCAACCAAAGTTCTGTGCTACGACCGCGACGATAATAAAACATCCACGCGATAATTGCTAGTGCCACTAGCATACATACGATGATTATCAATTCTTCAGCATACAATGTTTTGCCAAAATAACGGTCCAACACAAATGCTACTGTAGCTAGGCTTAACAAAATCAAAGTCCCAATCCCAGAAATATAACTACTCACCAAATGCTTTGTTTTTTTACGTACGTGCTTACCAATACTAGCATGATATAGCAACAGCAAAGCCCCAAGTTCCAACTGTAAAGTCGCATGAATTACAGCGGCCAAAAACACCTCACTATAGGGAACGACCATTTCCATATTCACATTATATCACACTTATGCTTGCTAAATTTTTCAAATTTGTGCTACACTCCCGTCATGAAGAAAATAATACCCCATCTAAGCATAAAAATTATTATCGGTAGTGTGCTGTTATTTGGTTTAAATTTCCAGAATACCATAAGTATTAAGGAATCTTTTACTGCTTCTGCTAAAAATGGTACTACAATTTCAAATATTAATCCGAACCTAACATCCTCAACAATACCAGACGTGCCTAATGTATCTCAACCTACGACTGATCTTCCTATACAAAACACTAATTTGATTATTAAAGCTATCAACCCTGGATATACTATTGATGGAATTCGCGACGTCGGCGAGTTCGTCGAACTTCAGAACAATACCGACGCCTCACTCTCGCTCGCCGGCTATTCGCTCCGCTACACTAATTCTAGCGGTAAGCAGACAACCTTAGTTGACTTTTCTGAAGGGAGTTCCATGGTCGGCGAGTTTCTCCTCTTACGCTTGGCACGCACTAGCAACGGTGCAGATGCTGAAATGGTTTATACTACGACTTTAGCTATGTCCAACGCTAACCTTGAACTCCTATATAATGGTCAAGTAATTGATCGTGTTTGTTGGTCAAAAGAAGATGGTTGCTCTGCAGTTTTCGACAGCAAAGCCCCTTCCACACTCGTACGGGATGACGTTTCTGGAGAATTTATACATTGGTTTACTAGCTATGAGTTACATTATGATCCTTTGCACCCTACGCTACAGTTACCACTAGAACCGGACGACATTGATAACCCCGAGCTCCCCAATACCCTAGAAGAAACTCCGACTGCTCACTGTCGTGGGCTAGAGTTTACAGAAGTTCTATCTTATTATTCCGAAAGCCAAACTGAGCAATTTATTGAGCTCTATAATGTAACCGACCAACCAATAAACCTTAGCGGTTGCACACTAATTTATAAAAAGAAACTTTATTCTTTAAATGGAAATATATCACCAGACGGGTATTTTGTAATTTATCCTCATCAATTTACACCACAATTCTCCATTACCAAGAATCCCAATTCCACCAACAGTATTGAACTACTTGATATTGATGGCTCAACGGTAGATATACTGATTTACTCACACGGACAAAAGAAAGCCACTTCTTATGCTAAATTCATTGAAGCGGATGGTTCAGAATCTTGGAGCTTAACTTATGCTCCTACTCCCGGTAGTATCAATGTCTACCAAGAATTTCGCACTTGCCCAACCGGTAAAGTAATAAATCCCGCTACAGGCAATTGCATCACGGTTACCCTTACGTCTAATAATACCTCTACTGAATGCCCAGCTGGAAAATATCGCAATCCGTTGACCGGACGTTGTAAAAAACTTGAATCTTCCACCACAGAACCCAAGCCCTGCGCTGAAGGCTATGAACGTAATCCTGAAACCAATCGTTGCCGTAAAATCAAAGCCGAAAACGATGGTGCTGGTTATGCGCTCATCCCAGCCACCAACTCCAGTACTTCAACCTTTGCGGCTTTTGGGCTTGTTATTCTACTAGTTATGCTGGGTGTAGTCTATATTATCTTACAGTTCCGCCACGAGATCGCCCGTACGGCTCGCAAAACTCGTCAACGCTTCTACCACGTTCGCAAAAACTTGGTCGCGTGGTACATCAGCTTTCACCGGCACAAGAAGCCCTAACTCCTGATAATGTCGTAGAACAGGAACAGTTTTTTCACGGTACTCATTAATTCGCGTCTGAAAAACCTCTGGATTAGTGTCGTCTTCACGCAAACCACGATCATTCAATAGTTTCGCTGCCTCCCAGCGCTCAATAGCATCTTGTTCTGAAAGTTGTAACATGATTACTGCACGAATTGGATGACCGCTAGCTTTAGCCACGCTCATCACCTGGTTCTCCTCACCTTCCCAGCGTCCAATTGAAGACAAAACTAAAGGATACTCCCATAATTCCTTCTTTTCAAAATACGGCAACACCCAATCGTAGAACAAGTTTGAAGGCATCAATTTACCACCACCAGTAATATTCTGGTTGGTTGATTTTTCCAAAGTTCGAGCAATCAAGCCTGACGATAAAAACTTACCATTAATAGCCTCAGCTAAACGTACCCCCACTGTATCTTTACCGCTCATTGGCAAACCAAATATATTAATACTACCCGTGCCAAGCCATTTTTTGATTAGTTGTAACTGCTCTTCCATAAACGCATTATAACATATCTTATGAAATTATTAATTAGATGCCTGTAGCTGTGGATAACTTGTGTAAAACTTATTAATATACTGTGTAAAACCTGTGAATAACGTCCATCAAATAGCAGTCTTGCCAAAAGAGTGCTAATCGCATATAATAATATACATGAATCTCAGCAAACGCCAAGAGGAAATTCTCTTTGCAATTATTGAAGAGTACGCCGAAATTGCCACACCGGTAGGGAGTGTTACTTTGGCTAAACTTTTTAATGTTTCTTCGGCTACAATTCGTGCAGAAATGGCTCGCCTAGAAGAGTATGGCTATATTGCTCAACCACATACATCAGCTGGTCGTGTTCCAACTGACTCTGGTTATCGTTATTATGTTAATGCTCTCGCGGAACAGCCCGAGCGTGTATCGGATGTAGAACAGCTTCGTGGTAATAACGAAGACAAACCCCTCGAGCGTAGTAATCGTGTTCTTGAAGTGCGCATTAGTTCGCAGGAGCGGGCTGATTTTGCCATCCGTGGTGCCGTTGATTCATTAGTCGAGCTTACTGGCAATCTTGGGCTTGCCACCATCGGCGACCAGCTCTATATGTCTGGTATTGCTAGGTTGTTTACGCAACCGGAATTTTTAGACAATCAACGCGTACAAGCTGTAGCCAAGTTATTAGACAATCTTGAGCCTTGGCTACGCGAGGCTGCTCCTGGCCAACCGCTCAATATTTTCATTGGCCAAGAAAACCCCATTGGCAAAACCTCGCAAGTTTCACTCATCATTAGCCGTTTTCGTTCGCCATATTCCGATCGTAGTTACATTGGGGTGTTAGGCCCAACTCGTCAGAACTACGCCAAAGTCATGTCGCTTGTTCGTCAGGCTGGTGGTATGCTTGAAACCGCGCTCGCATTAAAATAATCTAAGGAGAGAATATGAAAAAGTCCAAAGTTGAAGTTAAAGAACCCGCCGTAACACCCGCACCAGATAATACTACAGAGGATGTCGTAGAATGCCCAAATCCTGCTGAAGCTGCACTTGCAGAACTCACTAACGATTTGCAACGTACCCGCGCCGATTTTGAAAACTTCCGTAAGCAAGTTGAAGTGCAAAAAAACCAGGCTATGGCTTCAGCTAAATATGCCACTGTCGTCAAGTTCTTGCCATTAGTTGACGATTTTTCTCGTGCAATTGATGCCTACAGTGAGCAACTGGCTCCATTGCGCAAGAGTTTAGATAAAACTCTGTCTAGTCTTGGGCTCACTCAAATTGACTCTCAGCCCGGTACCGAATTCAACCCAGATCTTCATGAGGCAATTTCTGTCGAAGATAACGAAGGCGACTCCGAAGTCATCGCTGAAACCCTGCGCCCAGGTTATCTTTATGATGGTGCTGTCATCCGCGCCGCCATGGTTAAAGTCAAACACCAATAATTTTCCTTTGACTCTTTGCGCTTGCGCTAAAAAGTGCTACAATAATATACATATGAAGAGTCATGATGGGAAAGTTTTAGCTCGCATTGGTCGTCGCATCCGTGCCTGCGATTATCTGGTAGTAGCGCAGCTATTTTTACAAAGCGATTTCTTGTTAGAACAGCCGCTTGTGCCTGATGATATTAAACCCCGGCTTTTGGGCCATTGGGGTACTTGTCACGGCATTAATGTTGCTTATGCTAATTTACGAGCCTACTTTAGTAAAGAGCAGCAAATTACTCATCCAGTATCCAAACCTCAAAAATCTGCTCAGACCATTAACCCCTTTGCAGTTGGTGCTAAATTAGTAGAAACGGAAGAAGCTGAGCCTGACACATCAGTAGTCGATCCAAATTTCTCTTTTATACTCGGCCCAGGTCATGGCTTTCCGGCTCTGCAAGCTAATTTATTCATTGATGGAGATTTAGAAAAAGTCGATTCCAAAGCCAAACGCGACGCTAGTGGTATTGCTTACGTTTGTCGTAATTTTTCTTGGCCAGACGGTTTTCCGTCACACGCCAGCCCATTTACTCCCGGAGTCATTTGCGAGGGCGGGGAATTAGGCTATGCTCTTGGCGCTGCCTATGGTTATGTTCTTGGTCATCCCGAACGTACTGTAGCCGTAATGCTCGGTGATGGGGAATTAGAAACTGCCACTGCCTTGTCTTCGCTCAACCTTGTCAAATTAGTTGGCAACCATCGTGCTCATGGTCAGGTAATTCCAGTTTTGCACCTCAACGGTTACAAAATTTCTGCCCCTACGCTTTATGGGCGTAAGTCTGAACGTGAACTTCATGAGCTGGTTCGCGGCTTTGGTTATACTCCAGTCGCTATTCATGGGGATAGTGCCGAGGTCTTTCAGGATGCTTTAGACCGTGCTGCCAAGTATGAACATCCATTTCTAATTTTACGTACCGAAAAAGGCGCTACTGGTCCGCAGGAAGTTAATGGCCGCAAGGTTGCCGGCAATTATTTAGCTCACCAAATTCCGCTTCCAGATGCCAAGACTAATCCTGATGAACTTAAGGCATTGCAAAAATGGCTCGAAAGTTATCATTTTACCGAACTTTTCAACTCCGAGAAAGGATTTACACTATGATTGATATTGTTGACCATCCTGGTAGCGAAAAATTCTCGCCCGCTCGCAGTATCGGCGCGATTATGGCGGACTATATGTCTAAGCATGATGATTTTTATCTTTTCTCACCAGATGAAACCACCAGCAATAAGCTCGACGCTGTTTTTGAGGTCTCCGCTCGAGCCTGGGATTTAGCACGCCGAGATTTCGATTTGCCAGAATCTTTTGATGGCCAAATTATCGAATTGCTCTCCGAGAACACCCTCTTTGCTTGCATGGTCGGCCATTTGATTGCTGGTGGTACTGCCATGATGACAAGCTATGAAGCCTTCTTTTCTATTATCACTTCCCAAGTACTCCAGCATCTCAAATTTCTCGATCAATCCAGTCAGGTTAAATGGCGTCCTAGCTACCCCGCCGCCAACCTTCTTTCCACCAGTACCTGTTGGCGCCAGGATCACAATGGCTTCACCCATCAGTCGCCTGCCCTAATTTCTACTTTACTTTGCCTCCCTAGCAATCTTAGTAACTGTCTTTTTCCAGTGGATGATGTTGCTGCCGAAGCCGCGTTTATCTACATGATACGTTCTAAGAATGTTGTGAACCTTACAACATTTAACAAAACCGATCAGCCTCGCTGGCTTAATTCTCACCAAGCTGATGACCAGCTCAGTCATAGTGGCGCAAGTATTTTTGATTTTATTTCAGATGAAGGCGAGCCAGATTACGTTTTGGTCGGTGCTGGCGATATTGTCTCTTGCGAGGCTATTAAAGCCATTGAGCTTCTTCGTCAAGATTTCTCAAACAAAAAGTTTCGGTTTGTTAATATCGCTACTCTGTCATATAACGCTATTGGTACTACCGACAATAAGCTCTCGCAGGCAAATTTTGACAAACTGTTCACTACAGATAAGCCAATTATTGCTAATTTTCACGGTTATCCAGCAACTTTGCAACAAATTCTCACTAATTATGCTTTACCTAGCCGGTTACATGTTCATGGTTTTGAGGAGCATGGCAGCACTACCACTCCATTCCAAATGCTGAGTGTCAATCACGCTTCGCGCTATCAGTTAGCCATGGATATTGCTAAGTTGGAAAAACGCGATGATTTGGTAGAAAAATATCAAAAAATTATTGATGATAATGCTAATTATGCTCATGAACACGGCGTAGATCAGGTCGTCGATTAAAGTTTACTCGCCGAGCAGAAGTTTAGTATTGACAAAAGTTTATATCTGTGATAATATAAGAGCATAGCCTTGAATGAGGCCATGCTTTTGAGGTGCTAGATACGTAAAAATCACTAATATCAACAATTAATATGCTAGAATAAAAAAACAATGGAATTATTTATATTAATTATTACGCTGCTGATTTTGGCAGAAACTACAATTATAACTATCAAAAACATTAAAACCCCTTTTTCGGGGTCTAACCAAAAACGCAAAGTCTATGTTGATACTTCGGCTTTGATGGATCCGCGTTTGCTTGCCGTCGCTCAGACTGGCTTCATTGGGGATAACTTGATTGTGCCACGCAGCGTAATTCAAGAGTTGCAGCTTCTGGCCGACGGCAAGGATCATGATAAGCGTCTGCGCGCCCGTGCGGGGCTTGACGCCGTGCGCGAGCTCGAGCGCGTAATTTATTTCGACGTTACTATTTTAGGCGATCAACTTGATCGCACGCCAGTCGACAATCGCTTGCTCGAGCTCGCGAAAGCCAACCGTGGCGCTATCCTCACCAATGATTTTAATCTGGAAAAGGTTGCCGCCACCGAGCATATCGACACCCTTAACCTTAACGCTCTAGCTCTAGTTCTGCGTAACGAATACCTACCAGGCGAAACCGCTAAGGTCAAAATTATTGCTACTGGCAGCGGAATAGACCAAGGTGTGGCATATCTCAAAGACGGTACAATGGTTGTAGTTGATCATGCCAGCAAAAAAATTGGTGAAGAGATTGAAGTGGAGTTTGTGCGGGTTAACCAAACTGCCGCAGGCACAATGATGTTTGCTAAAACTACCAAAACCCGTGCTAGTCAAAAAACTTCAACTAAATCTACTACTCGGTTCAAACTAGAATCAAGGACGGCAAATAATTCTAAAAAACCCACTCGTCGTTCACATTAAACAAATTCTGCTCTCACCTAGGTGAGAGCAGAATTGCTATGTATGCAGTCACTACCGCGTCGGTGTGGAGCCTCCTCCATCGGTTCCACCAGAAGTAAATGATGTAAATGCCTTACGCACTGTCTTACCATCGGCATCCGTTACTTCCACAGTTACATTCTTCTCAGTGCCAAGCACAGTATAAACTAGCCCATTTTTAAGGATATCAGATGTCACCTGACCCTTGGAGGCTTCTTTGCCATCCACTAGAATGCGATAAGCCACTAAGTCACTTGAACCTGGTGTTAATTTAATTTCCAACACATCCTTAGTGCTAGAAACCCGACGCGTAATTCCAATCTCGGCACTTACATTCTCACAGGTATCTACCTCATCATAGTTATAGCCGTCAGGCACATGCCAAGTCTCCGTCTTAGACACCGGATCTACATACTTAGTCAACTCCAACTCTATACGCTGACTTTCCGGTGTACAATCTGCTGCCCGAAGACCATTTTTCTTATTAAATGCCACAGTCTCTTTCACGATGCCGGAGTTCTTATCACTGTACCAACTCGGCCAAATATCGGTCTTTCCGCCAATAGTCAAAGTCTGAATCCCAGCTGGTTTTACGGGTTTGTCTCCCGACTTCCACTTACCTTCCTGGGCATAAAGATTCTTATGCACATTACTCATGTAACTATTCACGACAATTCGTGTCACGTTATTGGTGCTGCTACGCAATCCAGAGCCATCATGGTTACCATTCCATACTACTGTAGCGATTGCTGTGGAATAGCTTGCCATCCATAAATCTTTTGCCACTGCACTATTAGATGTGGTAGATGTACCAGTCTTAGTCCCAGTCCACACACCATTAATTACAAATCCTGGAGCCGAACCAGAAGCTCCAAATACTAACTGTCGTGCGCTAGCATCACCCAGAATATCAGAAATCTCATAGGCTACTTGCTCATCCACAATTCGCTCACCTTCCGCATCCTGCCATGTCTCCAATACCTTACCACTCTGGTCTTTTACTTCAAGCACATAGGCCAAATCTTTATAGACTCCGCCTCTGGCTAGTGAAGCATAGGCATTAGCATGTTCTACTGGCAATACAGTACAACCACTACCGATCGCCATAGACAAACCCGCCGCACCACCATCGGCACAGTAATTCTTGTCCCCTAGACCGTGTAAAATCTCTAGCGCATTTTCAATTCCTACGATTGCCAGTGCTTTTGCTGCCGGGATGTTTAAGGAGTTACCTAATGCTTGCCGTACCGTTACATTGCCATAAAACTTACCAGTAAAGTTGCGCAACGCACATTGCCCAGTATAGCCTGCACAATAAATTGCATCAATATTTTCATCTTTTAGTACAGTGCCTGGACCGTAAACTTGGTCGCCAGTCAACGAGAACAGTGGTGTAAAATCCAGCAACGGCTTGATTGAAGAGCCCGGCTCTAGCGGAGAAGTTGCTGCATTCACCTCACCATAAACTGGTGTATTCCAATCTACTGACCCTACCATGGCAATCACTTGAGCAGTCTCGGTATCAACTGACGCTAAGGCAATATTGTCACTACCATTTGTATTTAGACTCTTTGCGCCTTCCGCTACGGCTGCTTCTGCCATCTCTTGAGCCCGGTAATCTAATGTCGTCTTGATGGTATATCCACCCGTGCGCATCGTTTGGATGCCGTACTTCTCTTC
>Ga0137297_10124_pt1 | contig 61424 bp, 44 predicted proteins | sample RamsorincwithD2O_FD_97191 | JGI IMG/M metagenome (GOLD analysis project Ga0137297, IMG submission 97191) | Mouse cecal microbial communities from Vienna, Austria - Mucin amended with D2O | ecosystem: Host-associated > Mammals > Digestive system > Large intestine > Cecum | place: Austria: Vienna...
CTATAAAGCTCAAAGTCGTGGCGGAGTAGGAATGAGTGGAATAAAAACTAACGAAAATGACGATGTAGAATTCATTATTCCAACTTCGACACATAACTATTTGTTATTCTTTACGAATAAAGGTAGAGTGTATGCTATTAAGGGATATCATATCCCAGAAACCTCTAGGACTGCGAAAGGATTACCTATTGTTAATATTTTGACCTTTCAGCAGGATGAAAAGCTTGCTGCTATCACCTCTGTTCACTCCTTAGATGATGAAAATTCTTATTTGTTTTTTGCTACAACAAGAGGAACAGTTAAAAGAACAGCATTATCTCAGTTTAAAAATATAAGAACAAATGGTATTATAGCTATTAATCTTCAAGAAAATGATGAATTGCTACAGGTAGAATTAACAGACGGAAATCGTGATATTGTTTTAGGCTCCTCTAATGGTAAGGCAATTCATTTTAAAGAAACAGATGTAAGACCAATGGGTAGAAGTGCTACAGGAGTAAAGGGAATTGCATTATCCAAAAAAGATCATTTGGTGGGAATGGGTATTATTACCGAGACTCGAAATGAAATATTAATTGTAACAGAAAAAGGCTATGGAAAAAGATCCACAATTGATGAATATAGATTACAAAGTCGTGGAGGTATGGGAGTAAAAGCCTTTAATGTAACTGCTAAAAATGGTAAGCTAGTTGCTTTAAGAAGTGTAAGTGATGCAAATGATTTGATCATCACAACAGATAAAGGAGTTATCATCCGTATGCATATTGATAAGATTTCTTTAGCTGGAAGAAACACACAAGGTGTCATACTAATAAAGCTTAAGGGAGATCAATCCATTGCAAATACAGCGATTGTAGATCGTCAGATTGATGAGGAAGAACAAAATCTAGAAGAATCATTAATGACAGAAACTCCAACATCGGTTACTGAAGAAATTAATTCAGAGAATACGATAGTGGAGCAAGTATCTGAAGTCGAAGAATAGAAAAATAAAAATTGGTTCTAAACTAAAAAAATGAACCAATTTTTATTTTATAAAAGATTGCGTTTTTGGCGAATGAACTAAAAAAATAACCACAAAGCGTCGAACTTTATTTTTTGATTAAATGATTTTAAAATTAGCTTTTATTTAAAAAAAAACTAAAGAACTATATAAGTTAAAAAAGAGTATTTATAAGTCTTAAAAGTTAAATAAAAACGTATTTTTAGAGCATTAGAAAATATAATTATTTTATATCCTTTAGATTTTATTGATCATTTTATGATATAATTAAAAATAGGTGGTGAAAATATGGAAATAAAAATTGCTGTTAAGGAATTGGCTCAATATGTATGTCGATCAGGTAATTTGACAAGTGAATATTTTTCATCACAGGATTATGAAGAAGGTAGCAGATTGCATAAATTGCTACAAAAAAAATATAATGATAAAAGTAAAAGTGAAGTTTATATAAAAAAGGAAATGACCTATCATAATAAACCTATAGTTTTGCATGGTTTTATAGATGGTGTATTAAATATAGATGATGAGATTATTATCGAAGAAATAAAATCCACACAAATGGATTTTGAAGAGTTAGAAATTAAAGAAGACCATTTAGCACAATTAAAGGTATATTCCTATTTATATGCATTAGAAAATGAAATGACAACAATTCATATGAGATTAACCTACGTATCAACGATAGATTTTAAAACGAAACTTTTTGATTATATTGTAAATACTCAAGAACTAGAGGATTATTTTTTCTTTTTATTAGAAAAATATATGGAGTGGGTAGAAATTAATCAAGAGGCTATAAAGCGAAAAGAAGAGACAATTCAGTCTATTAAGTTTCCGTTTTCTATGATGCGTCCAGGTCAAAGAGACATGATGAAAGCATGTTATCAAATTATGAAAACAAAGGATATTCTTTATGCAATTGCTCCCACTGGCATAGGAAAAACTATGGCAACCCTATTTGCTACATTAAAAACTTTACAAGCCAAGGATAAGTTATTTTATTGTACCGCTAAAGGGAGTGGAAAAAATGCCCCCTTAGCTGCAATAAAAATATTAGAAGAAAAAGGCTTGAGAATAAAAACCATAAATATAACCGCTAAAAATAAAATTTGTAATTCAAAATTTAAAAATTGTAAACCAGAGGACTGTCCTTTCGCTATTGGGTATTTTGACAGAATCAGAGAAGCAATAGAATACATATTTCAAAATTGGGATACCTTTGATGAACAAATTATCAGTACAGTAGCAAACAAATTTCGTATCTGTGCGTTTGAATTTAGTTTAGATTTGTCCTATTATTGTGATGTAATTTTAGCTGATTATAACTATGTCTTTGATCCAAGAGTAAGATTAATTCGGTATTTTGAAAATTCTGTCTATCAACCAAAGGTATTAGTGGATGAAGCTCACAATTTAATCTCAAGGAGTAAAGAAATGTATTCTGCAGTTCTTACAGAAGAGGATTTACGAATCTTAAGAAAGGCTTTGACAGGGCTTAAACCATTAATACGTTCAGATTGTAATAAAGCTATTGAACGATTAAATAGCTATAGAGAACTTTTAGCAGAAACTACGATATATGTGAATCAAGCCTTAGATACAGAATTGATAACCATTTTAAAAACAATCTTAACTAAATGTGATACAATCTTCATCGACAATAAAAAAATTGCTCACAAGGATGAAGCCTTGGAGATTTATTTTAAAATTTTAAATTTTACACAAATTTCAACTTATTTTGGTTCAACTCATCGATTTATAGCCAAATTAGAACAAGATATTATACAAGTATCCATGATGTGTTTGGATGCTTCTGTATTTTTATTAGAAACCATAGAAAGCTCTATTAAGGGAATCGTATTTTTTTCAGCAACTTTAACCCCGTTTCAATATCATGCTGATTTATTAACTCAAGGAAAAGGAAAGTTTTTAGAACTACAATCTCCATTTGATCCCGCTAATTTAGATATTATGATTCATAATAAAATATCAACAAAATATAAGGATAGAATATATTCTATAGATTATATTGTTGAAGCAATTGAAATCATTACCTCTGTCAAAGCTGGAAATTATATCGTATTTTTTCCATCCTATCAATATATGCAAATGGTTGTGGATGCTTTAGGAGATGTTGATTTTGAAGTGATTGTACAAAAGTCTTCGGATACTGAGCAGGAAAGAAATGCTATTATTGAACTTTTTAAATCAACAAGTGGTTGTAAAGTTGGTTTCTTTGTATTAGGTGGAGTTTATGCAGAGGGAATCGATTTGATAGGAGATTGGTTGAATGGCGTCATTATTGTTGGTGTTGGGTTGCCAATGTATTGTGATGAAAATAATATTTTAAAAGACTATTTTGAAGAAAAATATCAAAATGGCTTTGATTATTCTTATACTTATCCTGGGTTTACTAAGGTTATACAAGCAGTTGGTCGTGTTATACGTAGTGAAAAGGATCGGGGAATTGCTCTGTTGATTGATGAAAGATTTACCTATATGAAATATCAAGGATTAATGCCTAAGCACTGGCAAAATAGAAAAATTATTACAAACGCATACTCTCTAAAAAAAGAGGTATTAGAATTTTTTAAAAAGGGGGAAGCTTGATGAAAAATATTTTATATTATATGAAACGTTATGGGAATAAATCCTTTGAGGAATTTCCTTTAAATGAGGTTGATGGCTTAATTCTTTCTCAGCTTTCCTATTTAAACCTAGATACTCTTATTCCCTCAATAGATGACACGAAAGAGGACGTGAGCTTAATTGATTGCTTTGATTCATCAACAATTAAAGCAATTTGTCAAGGAACTTTAGATCGAAAAAATAATGAAAAATTGATTTTCTATTTAAAAAAATCTTTGAGATTTAAAAATTTGAAAGCAAACTATTTTACAAATCTTTTTAATGTAGATGAGGTGCTTCAGTTTTGTGCTATGACGTTTTTTATTAACAATACTATGTTTATCACCTATCGAGGAACAGATGTTACTCTTTTGGGCTGGAAGGAAGATTTAAATATGTCTTTCTTAGAAGTTATTCCTTCACAAAAGGAAGCTAGCCGCTATTTTGAAAGAGTAGGAAATAAAAGAGATTTACCTATATATGTATGCGGCCATTCTAAGGGAGGAAATTTGGCAGTATATGCTTCTTTATCTGTAAAGGAAGAACTTCAGAGTAAAATAAAATTAATATTAGATTATGATGGTCCAGGCTTTCAAACTGATATTTATAAAACAAAAGAATTTCATAAAATTGAACATAGGATAAAAAAATTTTCTTGTGGGAATGCTATGATTGGAATTCTTCTGTATCATTCCAATCATATTCATTTTGTTAAGGCAAGAGGTGTAAGTATATTCCAACATGATCCTTATAATTGGTTGTTAACAAAAAAAGGAACCTTTCGATATGTTAAAAGTGTAACGATTTTTTCTTTAACCTTTGAGAAAACGGTTGGCGATTATATTGAGACGACTTCCATAGATAATAGAAAGAAATTTTTACATATTTTGTTTAAGGTTGGTATGGAGCATTCCTATGCTACTGTTTTAGATTGGTTTAGACATCCGATTCGTTCTCTTGTGGGTATATTTAAACGCTATAAAAATTTAACGAAAGCGGATAGAATTTATTTCAAAAAAATGGTTCATAGATATCGTATTTTATGGCAAGAAAATTTCAAATTATTTTTCAAGAAAAAAATGAGAAAATCAAAAACGAAATAGAGGAATAATCGTAAATTTGAAAGCTCTACTCTAGTATTTTTATTCTCAGTATGGTAAAATAGGGATATGAAAAAAATAATAAAATATTTATTAACCTGTATAGAAGTTTCAGTATTATTTGTCGTGGTTGGAGGGCTAACTAGCGCAATAACAAAAACCATATATGCAGATGTTTTAATTGAAAATTTTAAAAATAAAGCAATTTACAATGCAGAAGAATCTACGGAAATGACAAAACTCTATGCTATACCATCAGACGAGACTTTGCCTGTAAAACAGCAAATTGGGGTTGAACAGTATCCTGGTAATGCAGGAGATATATTGATTACATTGACCTCAGAGCTGGAAATCCCCTTTGTACATGAATTTATATCTTTGTTTGCAGGAGGACATGCAGCCTTAGTTTTAGGAGAATATGAGGATGCTTTAGATCATGTGAATGAATTATATACAGTAGAATCCTCTGGATTAAATGATGATTTAAACTTGGCAGATACCTGCTCTAAAGCTTATTGGACAAGGTATAAATATCCTATCATTGGACTTCGAGTAAAAATGACAGAAGAGGAAAGACATAGAGTTATTGCTAGAGGATTAGCCTTGGCAGGAGACCCTTATAATTATTCCTTTTTGTTTAATACCAAAAATAAATCCTATTGTAGTGATTTAGTTGCGAAGGCATTTGCTTCCATTGGAGTCAATTTAAATAAGGATGGTTTTACAACATCTGTATATGATTTACTAATAAGTGGAGAAACTTATATAACTTATTATCGCTTTATAGATGCAGAAGGAATTCAGCATATTTATTATTTAGACACAAAATAAAGGAGGAAATATTATGGCATATGTTGCATTATATCGAGCCTATAGACCACAAAAGTTTGTAGATGTTGTTGGTCAACAGCACATTATAAAAACATTACAAAATGCTATAAAATTAAATAAAGTTGCACATGCTTATTTATTTTGTGGACCTAGAGGTACTGGAAAAACAACGCTTGCTAAAATAATGGCTAAGGCCTTAAACTGTGAGCATGGACCTACAATAGAGCCTTGTGATACTTGTGATATTTGTCAAGGAATTCAAAAGGGAACTGTAGCAGATGTAATTGAAATAGATGCTGCTTCTAATAATGGGGCAGATGATATAAGAGCCTTAAGAGATAGTGTGAAATATATGCCCTCTGTTGGTAAATATAAGGTATATATTATAGATGAGGTTCATATGCTTTCTAATGCAGCATTTAATGCACTATTAAAAACTCTAGAGGAGCCTCCAAAGCATGTCATTTTTATTTTAGCAACAACGGAGCCTTATAAGCTTCCAGCTACGATATTGTCTAGATGTCAACGCTTTGATTTTCAATCCCTATCTATTGAAGAAATTTTAAAAAGATTAAAAATTGTTGCTCAACAAGAGGGAATCAAGATGTCGGAAGAGGCATTTACACAAATAGCTTCCTCTGCGGAGGGAGGAATGAGAGACGCTCTGTCTTTATTTGATCAGACCATTTCTTTTAGTGTTCATGAGGAGATAACCCTAGAGGATGTATTAGCTGTAAGTGGAAATGTAAGCTATAAGGAACTTTTAAAAATATTAGATTTCTGTTTGAATGGAAATAGTACAGATGCTTTAAAACAGGTAGATCAAATTTTAAAGCAAGGAAAAGAAGTACCTAGAATTCTTAATGATTGTATTATTTTTCTAAGAGATGTTCTATTATATAAAAATAATGCTGTATTGGATGATAGATTAGAATTCCATATGGAAGACTTTATTGAATTTGCTAAAAAAATTGTGCCTAAGATTATTTATGATTGGCTAGATATTTTGAATGAGACAAATAACAATATGAGATTTTCTAATCAAAAACGTGCTTATTTAGAGTTAGCTATTTTAAAAATAAGTGATATTAAGCTAAATGAAGAAGCCAATCTTTTATATCGAATAGAACAGCTTGAGCATACAATACATATGCTATCTATACCTAAACAAGAAGCTCCTATGAAAGAAACGATTTCTGTAACCATTCCTTCTAAGGAAGAGGTAATTCAAATTCAAAATACAATTACTTCTGAACCAATAAAGGAACCAGAAGATAAACATGAGGAAGAGGTTCAAATTGAGGAGATTGAAGAAATTTTAAATTCAGCTTCTAAATCAAGGAAGTCACGATTACAGGCTATATGGAGTCAAATTGGTGTTGAATATTCAGGCGTATTTATTGCTCAAATCTTAGTTGCAGGAGAGATTGTTGCGGTAAACGAAAATAAATTTATCGTTGTATTAAACGATTTGGGCTATTGTAATAGACTTATGCGCTATGAAAATTATCAAAAGATAATGGAGATTTTTAGTAATTTTAATGCAAATATAACAGATTATATTTGTTTACCAAAAAGCATTTGGAATAAAATTAGATCAGACTATAGATCAAAATATACACAAGAAAATCCTAAAGTGAATTTAGAAAAAATAAAAATTGGTGTAATAAAAAGAAAAGAGCCTGAATTTATTGAAGAAATAGATGAATCACTTGAAAAAGTGAAGGAACTTATTGATAAAGAAAAATTAGAAATTTTGGAGGATTAATAAAATGAATCAGCAAGCAATGATGCGTTTAAAGAAAATGCAAAAACAAATGATGGAAGCACAAGAAAAGCTAGAGGCCACAGTATTTACTGGAACTGCTGGAGGTGGCATGGTTACTGTTGAGGTAAAAGGAAATCACGAAGTAGTATCAGTAAAAATTGATCCAGATGCTTTAGAGTCTAAGGATGATATTGAGATGATAGAGGATACGATTGTGGCAGCATTAAACGATGCTACAAAAAAATTAGAAGCTGAATCTCAAAAGGGTTTAGGAGGCTTCGGTGGCGGATTTGGTGGCTTATTCTAATGTTAAAATATCCTAAGCCATTAGAGGATTTAATTGAAGATTTTTCAAGGCTACCTTCTGTTGGTAAAAAAACTGCAGAGCGCTATGCACTATATGTCTATACAAAAATGACGTTAGATCAAGCCACACAGTTTTCTAAGCGTCTATTGGATGTGAAAGAAAATGTTCATCTTTGTAAAAAGTGTGGAAATATTTGTGAGGAAGAGATTTGTAGTATATGTAAGGATTCTACAAGAAATCATAAACAAATATTAGTTGTAGAAACTATTAAAGATTTATATACTGTGGAAAATGTAAATGAATATAATGGCATTTATCATGTTCTACATGGGGCTATCAGTATATCTAAAGGGATTGGAGTAGAAAACTTAAATATTGAATCCTTAGTAGATCTAGTAAAAAAAGAGGAACTAGATGAAGTTATATTAGCTACAAATGCTACATTAGAAGGCGAAATTACAGCAAGATATATAAAGGAAGTATTGCAAAGTCATCCTGTGAAAGTGACGAGAATAGCTCATGGTCTCCCTGTTGGTGGCGAGATGTCATATGCTGATGAAATGACACTTCTTAAAGCTATGGAAGGACGTAGAGAATATTAACATAGAAATCATCATATACTTAACTGGTGATTTTATGCTAAAAGCTATCAAATATGTTTTTAAGTCTATAGTAATTGGTGTTGTTTCAGTACTAGTATTTAACTTAATTGGGCAATTTGTAAATCTAAGTCTTCCCTTAAATATATTATCTATTGTTTTGATTGGCTTTTTTAGATTGCCTGGATTTATAGTTTTGTTAATATTGTTGATATTGTAGGAGGAAGTATGGTAGTATCCTTTCTAAGCATCAATCAAGAAAATCAGAAAATAGCATATCAATCGGAAGCAACTGTATATCATAATACATATACATTTTTGGACAAGTCGCTCAAAGATACTTCTATAGAATTAACTAAAACTACAGATTTCGTCACATTAAGACGATTTGGGTATTGTACTATGGATATGCAGTTTTGCTTAAATAAGATAACTCATGGAGTATATAATAATAAAGATGGGCTAGAGTTTTCTTTTTCTATTCGGACAACTGAGTTAAAAATTGAAAATTCTAGGATAAGAATAGCTTATACGATGAGTATTGAAGGAGACGAAGTCTCACAACAAAGAATTCAATTTTCGTTTTTTAAAAGTAAAACTTGAATTTTAACGAAAACACTTGATAATTTTGTAAATCTTTAGTAAAATATCTAGTGTTTCAAATATTGGAGGATTATTTCATGGAAAATGTTTCACAGATGTCATTATTAGAAGTTGCAATCTATTTAATGGAACAAAAAAAGACACAGCAATCCATTCGTGCGCTTATAAAAGAAGTTTTAGAAATAAAGGGACTAGATGACGTAGATGGTACAATTTCAACACAATTATATATTGATATAACGACTAGCTCAAAATTCGTATATATGGGGAATGAGGAATGGGATCTTAAAAAACGTCAATCTTTAGATGAATATGATAAAGATGGATCCGCATTTAATGTTAAGGGTGCAGATTTAGATGAACCAGTAGAAGAGGACGAAGTACTTGATGTTCTTGAAGATGAAGTTGACGAGTATGATGAAGACGAAGACGAAGACGACGATGAGGATGATGAGTACGACGACGATGAAGAATATGATGAGGATGAAGAAGACTCTGATTATGAAGATGAGGAATATGACGACGATGATGAGGCTATCATCGATGGTGATTTGACAGAAAGATATTCAGAAGACGACTTTAATGAAGATAAGTACAATGATCTTATGGATGATTATGAGGATATGTACGAAGAATAATTTACAAAGCCCAGTATAGAAATATACTGGTTTTATTATTATTTATAAATGAGTAAAAAGCTTTAAAAAATTAGATAGATTATTATTTAGTATTATTGTATAATGGAGGTAATAAGGAGAAGTAAATGATGAGAGATTGGCTTCAAAAATATAGAAGTCTCAGCTTTGAGCAGCGCACAATGTTTCATGCGAGATTCTCTATTTTATTTAATTTAATCCTAGCTGGAATTAAGTTGATCTTAGGATTTGTAATTAATGCAGTTTTTTTTGTTACTGCAGTTGTTAATCTTTTTATGCTTCTTTCTAGATGGGAATGTCTTCAAGGTGCTACGAAGCCACAAAGGAGAACATTTAAGTTTAGAAATAATTGTGTAGGAATCTTTTTAATTCTTGCAGGAGTACAATATACGATTTATATGATATTCTTGTTGTTTGAAAGGTTTGAGGCTAGGACATATCCACAATACCTAGGAATTTTAATAGCATTGGTTTCTTTTGTAGAGCTTGGAGTAGCGATTAAGGGATGCTTTAATGCCTATGGGAAAGGACATTATTACAGAAATATTAAGGTGACAAATTTATGCTCAGCCTTTACAGCAATAGCTCTTACAACCATAGCGTTTACCTCCTTTGCTAGTCAGCCAAATGAAGTAAAAAATTTAAATGGATGGGTAGGAATTACGGTTGGTGTAATCATAATTTTAAATGGAATATACGTTTTTATAGCTCCTAGAATTAGTATAGCAGATCGTAAGCACAATGTTTTTAAAATAGAAGAAAATTCAGATTTACTTTGTGAAACAAAAATTAAAATTAAATTGACGAATTCTAAATTTTATGGAAATTATTATTATATTGGAAGAAATAAAAATAAAGTTATTGAGGGTATTGTTGCAAAAGATAAGAATCCTTTCTTCCAGTTCAGTTTGATAAAAAAAATCCTTTTACTTTTGTTTTCAGAAATACTTCTTTTTCCATACGCAATAGGAGCTTTTATATTTCATATTAAAAATTCTAAGCTTATTGTTAAATTGGACAGCATTATGGTACAGCACAACTGTTTAAAGCTTCACCAAAAGGAAAAATATTACGATTAATAGTAAAAAAAACTAAATTTTTAATTTTTTCACAATTTCCCATAATTTTGCGATATTCATAACGTTTTCTTATTATATACTATAGGTGTCTTTAAAAGACAGTATCTATCTAAATATCCCTACATAGATAGAAACTTTTTTCATAAGCAAACTATAACTCTCCCAAGATAAAGGGCAACCGAAAAATTTAGGTTGCCCTTTATCCCTATTAAAAAGTATAGTATAATAATAGTATAGTAACATTAAGTAGGTGATTGAAATGTATAAAATTGCAATTGTAGAAGATGAAAAAAATCTTGCAGCACTAGTTCTCAAATATCTTTGTACAGAGGGATATGAGGTAAAGCTTTATTCTAATGGAGAAGAGGCTTTACAGGATGCAGAGCTTGCTTATGATTTATGGATCTTAGATATTATGCTGCCTGGAATTATAAGTGGATATGATTTAATCAAAAAAATTAGAGAGAAAAATCCGACAAAGCCTGTCATTTTTACTTCAGCAAGAGATCAGGATATTGATAAAATTATGGGATTAGAATTGGGGAGTGATGATTACCTAGCTAAGCCCTATTCTATAAGAGAGCTTGTGTTACGTGTGAAAAATCTTTTAGCCAGAACTTATGAATTTAATTCTACGATTAAAACAAATAAAAATTTGTTACTATTAGGAAATTATATTTTAGATAAAGATAGAAGAAGTGTCTCCTTTCAAAATGATCCAGTTTCTTTAACCTCTAAGGAGTATGATCTATTATTATACTTGGCTGAAAATCCAAGTAAGGCTTTTTCTAGAGATCAAATCTTAAATGCCGTATGGGGAGAAGACTATTTTGGGAGTGATCGTGTTGTAGATGATTTGTTAAGAAGATTACGTTCTAAAATGCCTGAATTACAAATAGAAACAATTTATGGATATGGATATAGGCTGATTCCATGAAAAAATTATCTATCTCAGGTCAAATTGCTATTTTATTTACCTTTATTTTAATCATATCTGCAGTTTCTTTCACATCCATTACCTTAATTCGTTTAAAGGATGTTGCTGAACAAGAAACCTATTCTCGTCTAATTACCTATTCTGCACTTTTAAATGCCCATACACAGGATCCTAATGTGGATTTTGACGATATGAAAGTAGGCTTTGTAAAGGTTAGAGGTGGACTTGTCATGGCTTCTACTGATATTACCTCCTATTTAAGTCCTAAGGAATTAGAAAAAATTATTGAAGAGGCAATTGCAGTTCAAAAAGATACCTCTATAGTAAAAAGAAAGATTATTAATTTAGATCATAAGACTATCTATTATGTTGTTACATTTACAGAAGGAATACAAGGCTTCAATTTAATTGTTACAAACTCATTGTTTGTTCATAATCTATCGAATACAGTTTCGTTACAAATTATTTTAGTATTCATTATCATCGTTTGTTTAGCAATTATTTGTATCGTCCTTTGGAGTAATCAATTTACTAAGAGACTACATCGATTACAAAATCATATTTTAAGCCTTCCTTCTAATGGCTATAATGTATCTTATCAAGATGCTGCCTTAGACGAGATTGGAGAGCTATCTCGTACTATTGAGACTATGAGAGTGGAGATACAGGAAAGTGAAAAGCAGAAGCAAGAAATGCTTCAAAATATGAGTCATGATTTCAAAACGCCTATTGCCGTTATCAAGTCCTATGCAGAAGCTCAGCAAGATGGAATGGCAGATGAAGAGAGTAGCCGTATTATTATTTCTCAGGCAGAAATTTTAAAGCATAAAGTTAATCGACTTCTTCAATACAATTCCTTGGAATATTTACAAAAGGATCATGAATTTGAGGATGTAGATATGAAGGAGGTCATTGAAGAGGTTGTCATGGGCTATAAGTTCCAAACAGAGTTAGAAATTGAACTTGATTTGACAGAGGATATCTTCTTTAAAGGCTATCGTGAGAATTATTTTACGGTTGTAGATAATATAATAGATAATGCAAAACGATATGCAAAATCAAAAATAAAGGTCATTTTAAAAAAAGATCGGTTAAGAATATATAATGATGGAGAGCATATAGATGAGCAATTTATAAAACATTCTTTTAAGCCGTATGAAAAAGGAAGTAAAGGAGAATTTGGATTGGGAATGTCTATAGTTCAAAAAACAGTGGATTTCTTTGGGATGAAGCTGATTGTAAAGAATGAGTCTATAGGAGTTTCCTTTATTATAACAAAGTAAAGCTATAGGAGGTGAAGGGTAATGACGCAAAACGAAAGACGTAGTTTACCAATATGGAAAAGAATAGTTACCTTATGTATTACACTTTTTGTGTTTGCTATTCAAATTTATTTATTTACTTTAATGTTTCAAATAAATTTTTATAATCAATTGAATATCGTTTTATATTTGGTTATTGAATGTATTGGTTTTATTGTGGTCATGCATATTATCCATAAGCCAATTTTAACAAGTTATAAGCTGACATGGTCTATCCTAATTATGTTATTGCCATTGCCATTTACGCTTCTTTATATGTTAAATTCCTCTAGTAGAAGGCTCCCTCGCAGAAAACAAAAAAAATTCTACTCAGAAATGAAAAAGTATTCCTTTGATAATGGTGTTATAGATGAACTTGGCTTATTAGATTCTAAGGCTTTAAAATTTGCGAGAGTTTTGAAGGATGATTATCCAGTTTATAAAAATACAGTTTATACATTTTTACGTGATGGTAAGGAAAAGTTTGAGGATATGCTTTTAGAAATTAAGCAGGCAGAAAAATATATTTTTATAGAAACCTTTATTATTGGAGATGGGTATCTTCTTTCAAAGCTTTTACCTATCTTAGAACAAAAGGGTGAAGCAGGAGTAGAAATAAAAATTATATATGACGACTTAGGATCTAAGGCTACTTTAAAAACTAAGACATTGAAAAGAATAACCAATATTCCAAACTGTCAAATTACGAATTATAATCCTTTAGGATTAAACATTAATCCAGCTTTTAATTATCGTGATCATCGCAAAATAACAATCATTGATGGTAAAATAGCCTATTGCGGTGGAGATAATTTTGCAGATGAGTATGTTCATATGAAAGAACGCTTTGGCTTTTGGAGAGATAATTGTGGTAAATATTATGGAGATGCAGTTACTACATTTATTGCATTATTTACAGAAATGTGGTATATGTCAACACAAGAAATTTTACCTTTAGAAAACTATTATATGGATACAGGAATTTCAAGAAACTCAAGCTTTATATTACCCTTTGGTGATGGGCCATCAAATCAAAAAAATATTAGCTATGATGTATTTCGTTCTTTAATAACAGGTGCGGATAAAACCTTGTATATCTCTACACCATACTTAGTTTTAGATAGTAATATGTTAGAAAATATAGTATTGGCAGCGAAAAGTGGAGTCGATGTTAGAATTCTAATGCCAGGCATACCAGATAAAAAAACAGCTTTTTATTTGGCGCGTTCGAATTATAGAGATATATTAACAGCAGGAGGAAAAATTTACGAATATTCAAAAGGATTTAACCATGCTAAAAATATTATTGTAGATAATAAATATGCTTTTATTGGTACACTTAATATGGATTATAGAAGCTTATTTTTACATTATGAGTGTGGAGCTTTAGTTCTATTAGATGAAGAAATTAAAAATATGCAAAATGATTTTTTAAAGGCTTGTGCAGAAAGTCGTCAAATTACCTATGAAGAATGGAAAAAAAGATCCCTATGGCAAAGATTAGTTGCTTATATTCTTTATCTATTTGCACCTCTCTTTTAAAGGTAATAAAAAAGAGTTTATCTAGGTTTCCAATGGATAAACTCTTTTTTTTGTTTAATTAAACGTTTCAATATGTAAATTATCTATTATAAATGAACGTATCGCTGTAGCAGTTTGAAACATTATTCCTTGAATCTCAGGAGCATATCCTATTATTTCCATAGACGAAGAATCTATTTTTACTACAGTAGTTTTTGTTGTAAAATCTATGAGTAGCTCAATATGATACATTGTTTTTGCACTCATCGCAGAAGACAAGATTTTAACATTTGTAACTCCAGCATCAATTGTATAGCCTAAAACCTTATCTGCATCAGTACGTATTCCTAAATTCTGTTGACCATCTAAAAAGTGTATGGGTGTCCATTTACCATTAGATGTTTGAGGTGTGAAATCTAAGGAAATTCTCACCTTTTTAGCTGTATAGGAGGATCCAATGATATAGTATCCATAGGTGGTTGCAACATCAGAAGTATCATTGATATTTAAAACTCCATTGCTTACAGCTATATGATTTAATTCTTGATTGCCTCCAGTAGTAAAAGTATAGTAAAATCCCTGTTCAGTTGGTATAGATCCATTTGAAGTATGAGTTATAATTGATGAGGAAGAAAAATCATCCTTAAAAATTGTTTCCCATGTTCCTGTTTCTTCTGGTGGAGTTGGATTAGGATTTGAACCAGAAGAACCACCAGGATTTGTAGCACTATTTTTAAGTGCACCAGCATAAAGCTTACAGTATTCTTTAACCTTGGAAGTCTCATGTAAAATGGAAACTTTAGAAGTCTTATTTGTTGCATCATAGTAGAAGATAGAAGCATTCGTATCAAAATCTGTTCCATATATATTAGAATTTTCTACAGCTTCAGTTCTAGAGTTTACAACTGTTGCTTGATTTAATCCTTTACAACCTGTAAGTATATTGTTGTAAGACTTAATAGCAGCTGTAGCCTTAACTTCAAACGGATTGTTCACCTCTTCAAATACGCAATTTTCTACTAAAGCATATCCGTTTGATCGAATAGACATATTTGTTCCAGAGGACTTATAATAATAGTTATTATACATATGCATATTTGCTTGTCTACCTAAAGGTAGTCTACTACTACATTGGTCATAGAAGTTATGATGGAAGGTTACGCATGCAGTATGCTGAGAATCAAATCCCCCAACTAGCCCTGTTTTGTGGTTCTTATAATAATGATTATAGGCAACGGTTATGTAGGCATTCTTTTTAAAATCGGTAGCACCATCTCCCTCATGCTTATCCTGTTCATTACAAACATCCCAATTATTTTTTCCCTCATTAAAGGTGTTATGATGAATCCAAATATGTCCTGTTGTAAATCCATCAAGTGTAGTTGAATCATCACTACCCTCAAAGCTACAAGCATCCTCTGTGTAATCATCAAAGGTTAAGTTGCGAATTTCTATAGATGAGCAATTTTTCCAAGTGAAACCCCATTGATATAATTTTGCAGTAGTTCCTATTCCCTCTACAGTTACATTTTTAGCACCACTAATATCTAACATATTATAATAGGAATCAAATTCTTCCTTAGAAGGATCATATTTAATTTTATTTGTTAGTCCATTTAATTTTGTAATTCCTGATTGAATATCATTTGAAAAATCATTAAATCCTCCTGAGATTAATTCGCTCTCATCATAAGTCTTTAAGGATAAAGGCTTTTGGTTTGCTCCAACAACCTGATTAGGAGTAATAGAAGTAACTCCATTTATTTTATAATCAATATTATTCCAGGTTGCTGCGTTAATGGTACCGATAATGCGAATTACTACAGGTATTTTTCCATTTTGTTTTTGAAGTATTTCTGATAATCCTGTATAAGTATTTGAACCGATTTTTGCAGTTACCGTGTTTTTATTTTGATCAGTAACATATACAACAACAGCATTAGCTTTTAAGCTTCCATCGTTATTATAGGCTCCGATACCAGAAGAAGCTTTAAAATGAGCATATCCTGATCTGTCATAGGAAGAAACTGTACAGGTAAAATCCACCTTTTTTTCAAGTACCTCAATGTTAACCTCATACTCTCCTGCCGCTAACCCAACAGCATCACAACGAATTAAATTATTTTCCAATCGTATTAAAGCATCATCCACCTTAGACCAAGTAGTCGTATTCTTTTTGCGATACGTTACAACATAATCAGCTATAGAGGAATTAGGGACTGGAGTAGCTTCAAAATAGAATCCTTCGCTATATCCTCCACATGACTTTAAGTCAATTTGAATTTCACTGAATTTAGCAACAAGAGTTAAATTTTCTAAAATTGGTGTTGAAAAATCAAATTTATCTTCCTCTAAATACCAGCCAAGGAACTGGAAGCCCTCCTTCTTTGGAGATTCTGGCAGTTCTATTAGCTCTCCCAACCCTACTTTGACTAAAGTTTCTATTCCATCTACTATGAAGGTAACAATAATTTCCTCCGTAAAGAATGCATATAAGCTTATATCTTGTTTTACAAGCGTATCTTTTGTAAAGGCAATATATTCTATATTACTAGTAGACCATCCCTTGAAAACATATCCATTTTTTATAGGAGCATCTGGGAATAGAATGGTTGTATTATATGGTGCTGAGCAGGAGTAGTATTCTTCTCCCTCATTTATAAATTTAACAGTATATTCATTTGCAACGTAATAAGCATATAGAGTAATATCCTTTGTTACAGGAGCTGAAAAATCGTAAGCTTCAAAAACATCCTTTTTTAAAGACCACCCTTTAAAAGTATATCCCTCTTTAGAGGAAGGCTCTATTGCTGAAATGGTTGTATTATAGTCGGTGTTACTTGTTGTGGAATTTCCCTCATGTATAAAGGTAATTGTCAGCTTTGTAATCTCATAAAAAGCGTATAAGCTAGTATCTTTAGTTACTTTTGTATTGAAATCATAACGAATAAATTCACTTTCGCTAGTAGACCACCCTTTAAAGGTAAATCCCTCTTTTACAGGAGCGCTCTTATTTTCAGCAGTTTGATTAAAGTTTATGGTTGATTCTAGAAGTAGATTTGCTTTGTCATAGTATCTAATAGTAAAGGTTTGTATTTCATAAAACGCATAAAGCTTTAAATTAGAATGAATGGTGCTATTAAAATCAAATGCAGTATATTCCGTATTAGATGTAGACCATCCCTTAAAGATATACCCTCTTTTATCTGGAGCTGTTATAGAAGAAATTGTAGTATTATATGAAGCAGTAGTTGTATAAAATACAGCTTCGTCTACGATAAATTCTATAGAGTAGGTTAAAACCTCAAAGGAGCCATATAATATGATATCTTCAGTTATTTTTGAAGTCCAATCAAAGGAGATGGTTTTATTTTCATCTAAATATAAGCTCTTAAGAAGATAACCCTCCTTCTCAGGTAGCTTGATATTTTCTAGAGTTTTTCCATCTTCTATTTCTACTATTGTTTTTATACCATCAATCCATAAAGTCACGGAATGTAGATTTTGCTTTCCATCTTCAAAGTAAGCATAAAGAACTATATTTTTTGTAATAGGGGTATTGAAATTAAATTCTTCAAAGGTATCTTCATAAATAGACCATCCTTTAAATATGAACCCTTCTTTTTTAGGAGCATCTGGTACTTTAGCATTTTCTTTGTAAGATACAATTTGTTTTTCTAATAAAGAAGTATCATCCATAAAGCTAACAGTAAAGGTTTCCATTTCATATTTAGCATATAAAGTGAAATCTGAGTAAACCTTACTTTCGAAATCATATGGAATTTGACATACAGAATCTACATACCAATTTATAAAGGTTCCGCCCTCTATAGTTGGTGCATCTTTTCTACTTAATGTATGCTCATCCATTACCTCTTCCGTAGAGAAGATGGTTCCATTTACGCTAAAGCTAACCTTATGAAGCTTTGCCCATTTTGCATAGAAATGCTCATCCTTCGTTACGGTATATGGAAATTTCACCTGTGTTGTGTAATTAGAGTCTACATACCAGCCTGCTATACCATATCCTTCTTTAGTAGCAGAAGGAAGGTTTGTTTTTTCAAGTATAAAATCCTTGGCATACGTAATAGCTGTAACCGTATTTTCATTTGTATCAACATGATAGGTAATTGTGTATTCTGTTGTTTTTGTTGAACAAGAAACAAATATTAGCCCAATAAATAATAATAAAAATAACAATCCTTTTTTCATAATATCTTCCCTTTCGTAATTTATATTTTATCATATTAAAATTTAAGATGAAATAATTATTTACTAGTGAAAGCTATTTTCATATCTTTATTGTGAAATAAATGAGGCTTTTCTTTATTTTTAGGATAAATTATTGTATAATTTATAATTATGAGAGGAAGTGTTCTTGATGAAAAGGTTAAGTTTTATAATAGTATTTTTGCTTTTCATTGCCGCTTCCTGTTCAAAAGCTATTGTTCAAGAACAATATACATTTTATGCGATGGATACAGTTATAACTATCACCTTTTATGATACAGAACAAAGTAAAGAGCTTGCTAAGAATGTAGAGAGTATATATAAAAAATATGAAAATGTTGCAGATGATTATCATAGGGGAAATGGGATTTGTACTGTTTATGATCTAAATGAAAAAAGAGAGGCTGAAATCTCCTTTGAATTAAAGGAATTGCTGGAATTTAGTATAGAAATGCAAAAGGATACAGATGGTTTCTTTAATCCATGTATTGGAAGATTATCCCATTTATGGAAACAGGCATTAGAGGATAAGAAACTACCTAAAGATGCGATAATAGCATCTGAGCTTTCTATTATGAATGAAACGGATATTCTGATAGAGGGTCTACATGCTAAGCTTATTGGTGAGGGGAATATAGATTTAGGTGGAGTTGCAAAGGGCTTTGCAACAAGCAAAGCAAAGGAATACTTAGATTCATTAGACTGTCATTCCTATTTATTAAATGCTGGAGCCTCTGCTATTGTGTTAGGAAATAAAAAGGGGAAGGATTTTGTTGTTGGTCTTTCTAAATCTTTTGATAGTGGATATTATAAGATTTTACATCTAAAAGAAAAGGCGATTGCCACCTCCTCCATTAAGGAACAGTATGTGAAAATAGAGGATACACTTTATTCCCATTTATTAAATCCTAAAACAGGATATCCAGCTATGTTATATGATTCGATAAGTATTATTGGAGAAGACTCTAAAACTTTAGATGCTTATTCTACAGCCTGCTTTGCGATGGAACTAGAGGAACTTATAACATTTCTTAAAAATAAAAATTTAGAATTTGTTGTTGCTAAACAAGACAAGCTTCTATTTCAAAGTGAAGGAGTAGAGGACTATGCGTAAATATAAAAATGATATACTATTAATTATAGGGTGCATTCTTCTTGCTAGTATAGCTTTGATTTTATATTTCACATTACAAAAAAAAGAAAATTTAAAGGTTGCAGTATATTTTGAAAAGGAGCTTGTTGAATATTTGGATTTACATCAGGACACAGAAATTTTGATTAATAGCGTTGTAGTTAAAATTCAAAATCAGGAAGTTCAAGTAATAAGCTCAGATTGTAAGGATCAGATTTGTGTTCATCAGGGACGAATTCATTATGCAGGACAAACTATTACCTGTTTACCTCAAAGAGTTTTTATAAAGATTGAGGGAAGTGAGGTGGACGTAGGCATATGAGTAAGGTGAAACGTTTTACCATTATCGCAATGCTTTTAGCTATAGCTATTGTCTTAAATGTGCTTGAGTCCTTTACCATTTTTATACCAGGTGTAAAGCTTGGCTTTGCGAACATTATCATATTAATTATGCTGTATGAGTTTAAGCCTGCAGAGGCCTTAATGGTTGATATCTTAAGAATTTTTATGGTAGGTCTTTTAAGAGGGAGTTTTCTTTCTCCAACTTTTTTTATGGCACTCAGCGGAGGACTTACATCGTTTATAATCATGTTTTTATTTTCTAGAATTAAAATATTTTCACCAGTTGGAGTCTCTGTTTTAGGTTCAATAAGTCATGCAACAGGACAAATATTTGTTGTGATTGGCTTACTAGGAACTAATGCAGTAGTATATTATCTACCTTTTATTGCTTTACTTTCTATACTGACAGGTATACTCAGTGGGATTATAGCAAAGGTATATTTAGCTAAAAGTGTAACAAAGCAGTTTTTAAATTGATCGTATAAACATATTCTTAAATGATAAGGAGAAAAAGCCATGAAATTTACTAAGGATGACATAAGAAAAATTTGCAAAGAGGAAAATATAAGATATATACGTATGCAATTTACAGATATGATGGGAATGCTTAAAAATGTAGAAATTCCTATCACAAGATTAGAGGATGCATTGGAGAATAGTGTAATGTTTGACGGATCTTCCATTGAGGGCTTTGTGAGAATTTATGAAGCAGATATGTTTTTACATCCAGATTTAGATACCTTTTTAGTATTGAGCTGGGAAGATACGTCCTATGGTAAGGTGGCTAGATTTATTTGCGATGTTTATAGGCCAGGCCAAAATGGGAATCATATCCCCTTTGAGGGAGATCCAAGAGGAGTATTAAAAAGAAATTTAGAAAAAATGAAAACCTTGGGTTTTTCTGCTTTTAATGTAGGAGTAGAGCCAGAGTTTTTCTTATTTAAGCTAGATCAAAAAGGAAATCCAACCTTAGAATTTAATGATTATGGAGGATACTTTGATATTTCCCCAATGGATTCGGCAGAGGATTGTAGAAGAGACATTGTTTTAGCACTACAAAATATTGGATTTATTATTGAAGCAGCACATCATGAAGTTTCAACTGGTCAGCATGAGATTAACTTCAAATTTGATTCAGCAGTAGAAGCGTGTGATCATGTCCAAACCTTTAAGCTAGTTGTAAAGAATATTGCCAGAAGGCATGGATTACATGCAACCTTTATGCCAAAACCAATTGAGGGAATTAATGGAAGTGGTATGCATGTCAATTGCTCCCTAATCACTGCTGATGGAGCAAATGCATTTTATGATGAGAATACAAAGAATCAGCTTTCTTCTACTGCAAGCAAATGGATATCAGGTATTCTTAAGCATGCCAAGGGATTTTGTTTTATTACAAATCCAATCGTCAACTCTTATAAGCGTATTGTTCCTGGCTTTGAGGCACCATGTTATATCTCATGGAGTGATTCTAATCGTTCAACTATGGTAAGAATACCTGCAGCAAGAAAAATGAAAACAAGAACGGAGATAAGAAGTGTAGATGTTTCTGCAAATCCTTATTTAGCAATATCCGCAATTTTAGCAGCTGGATTAGATGGTATAGAAGGAAATTGTAAGGAGGTTGAGCCTATTTATGAAAATCTTTTTACTTGTACTAAAGAGGAAAGAGAGTCTATGGGGGTGTATGCCTTACCTGCAAGTCTAGAGGAGGCTCTTGAGGAATTCAAGAAGGATAAGTTGATGCAGGAAGCTATGGGGAGTCACATTACACAAAAGCTAATTGAAGCTAAAACTGTGGAATGGAATGAGTATAGAAGGCATGTATCAGATTGGGAAATTAAAAAATATTTAGAAAGATATTAATAGAAAATATATTAGGTGTTGCAATAAAATTAGATTTATAATTATTTACATTTTACATTTATGGACTAGGACAGAAATCGAAAGCACAGGCAATTACAGAAGAAAGATAAAAGGAGTATCATATGCATAAAATTGTTGAGGAAGCGATTCAGAAAATCAAAGAACTGGAAGCAAACACTCCCTATGGAAAACATATAATTACTGGGGATGTGCGAAAGTTATCATCTACATTATTCCGTCAAATTGAAGATAAAAGCATTGAAAATGTATTTATTTTATGTGAAGAATTATTAAATGAGCACTCATGGGCATTAGGAGTAATAGCGTTTGATTTTGCGTATCGAATGAAAAATTATTATAATGAATCAACATATGAGATATTTTATCGTTGGCTAAAAGATTATGTAAGAGGCTGGGGAGATTGTGATGATTTTTGTACACATGCATTTGGAGAGCTACTTAGACAAAACAAATCCTTATTTGTAAAGATAATGGCATGGACGGATGATCGTGATTTTTGGGTAAGAAGAGCTTCAGCAGTTATCTTAATACCCTCCATTATGAAAAATGATTATGTAGGAATAGAACCATTTACAATATCCGATCGTTTAATGTCAGATGCACATGATTTAGTTTTAAAAGGCTATGGTTGGATGTTGAAATGCTTATCACAAATAAATCCTAGTTCAGCAAAAGAATACTTGATAAAAAATTGCAAAATAATGCCACGAGTTGCTTATCGTTATGCAATCGAAAAATTTGATAAAGAGACAAGAAATGAGCTTTTGCAAATATAATACTATTGGTAATGAAAAAGTAGTAAAGGGGCGAGGCGATCGCCCCTTCAGTTTTTGGTAATATGATTCTTGATAGTATAAGTTATTTTCTTTAGTGGATACTTTAAGTGACCAATAAAATGCGCGATTGTACAAATAAGGACAGCAAAGCAAATTTATTAAGAAACTTGTAAATTTTGCATAGTTTTGATAAAAAATTGTCAAACTAAGTAGTGATAGAAAAGAGGGATAAAATGAGAATTGCCATCTTATTTTTTGGGTTGATTTGTTATCTAATTATAGTATTTTTTTTGTTAAAAATGATAATTAATGAATTTAATATCAAAAAGAAAAAGTTAGTCTTTTGTGTTGGTTATTCTATAAGCTGTATTCCTTTGTTTTGTATTTTAGATTATATAGTTAGAGGAATTCTATTTGTAGAATTCATGGCATATATTGGCTATTTGATGTTAGGATTTTTTATTTATTATGTACTTTCCTTAGGACTTATCCTTGTTATAAAAAAAGGCATATTTTTATTAAGAAAATCAAATGTATTTACCAACAGATTTTCCGTTTTTTTAGCTAGTGGAATGAGTATACTCATATGCATCTATGGTATTTTAGCTGCCCAAATGCCAGAATTTACTCAGCAAAGATTAGATTTAGGACTTAATCAATCTATGAAAATTACAGTAGTTTCTGATGTTCACTTTGGTGCAACAGGTTCCTTTTTATCTTTAGAAAAAATGGTTCAAAATATAAATAAAACAAATCCAGATGTAATCCTATTCATTGGGGATGTCTTTGACAATAAGGTAAATAATTTAAATCACAGCTATTTTGTTGATACTTTAAATCAATTAAGAAGCAGGTATGGTGTGTATGCTGTAACAGGAAATCATGAATTTATGCAAAATAGTCTGCAAGAAATCCAGGAGTTTTATAAAGGAACGAATATTCATTTATTATTGGATGAGGAAGTCATTATAAATGATCAATTACGTGTTGTAGGAAGGATTGATTATAGAGGTGGTAGAAAAGAATTAGAAACCATTATAAGCGATACTAATCTTCCCCTAATAGTTCTTGATCATCAGCCTCAATTTTATAAAGAAGCCAAGGATTTGGCTAATTTGCAAATTTCTGGTCATACACACAATGGGCAAATTTTTCCAGGAGATATTTTAATATTTCTTCTCAATCAGATTTTTTTTCAAAGTCCTTCAAATGGAATTCACAAATATAGTGATTTTGTATTAGCAATAACAAGAGGATATGGAACATGGGGATTTCCTATGCGATTGACAGGAAGAAGTCAAGTTATGGAATTTATTATTGATTGAATATATGTGCTATAGTTGATTGCTATAGCTTTTTACATTGTATTATCTTTAGGGAATAAAAGTCTAAAATTTTACATTTATATATGAGTTGAGTTATTTTAATTTAAATACATGAAGTTAAGGTAGATTGCATACGATTTATTAGGTGATGCTACATGGATATATCCGTAACAGGCGGTACGTATTTAAAGGGAAATGTGACATGTTCAGGTGCAAAAAATGCGGCGATTCCTTTGATTTGTGCAAGTCTACTTGCAAAAGGAAAGGTTCTTTTAAGAAATGTACCTAGAATAAGCGATGTTTTTGATATCTGTCAAATCGTACGATATTTAGATTGTAAGGTAATTTTCAAAGGACATACTATGCTTATTGATAATGCAAACTTAAAATATAAGCCTTTGTTCTATGAGGAATGCAAAAGAATTAGAGGGTCCTATTATTTCATTGGTGTATTTTTAGCACTTTTTTCTAAATGTGAAATTTGGCTTCCAGGTGGGTGTAAAATAGGGGCAAGACCTATAGATGTTCACCTACAAGCCTTTCTAGATTTGGGCTTTAAATATAATTTGGTTGGTAATGTATTGACGGTTTATAAAACAAGCGCAATAGAAGAAGCCAATATTCAATTAAGTAAAAAAAGTGTAGGGGCTTCTTTAAATGCCATGTTTGCTTCTATAGCCTTATCAAGAGTAGCCATAACGAATGTTCTTTTAGAGCCTGAGGGTCTAGATGTTTTAGAATTTTTGAAAAAAATAGGATATAATATCTTATATACAAATAGTCAATTTTTATTTGAAAAAACCAATTTAGATTTTAAATTAGTAAAGCATACAATTGTTCCAGATCGAATAGAAGCATTAACTTATATAGTTATGGGCCTTTTACTGGGAGATGTTACAGTAAAAAAGCTAAGACCAAATACAATGACATTTCCGTTAGAGCTTTTAAAGCAAGCAGGCTTTGCCTTGGAAGTAAAGGAAAATGAGGTTCATGCGAAAAAAAGCTTTGGAAAGCCAATGCAAATTAAAACGGATTGTTATCCAGGCTTTCCTACAGATTTACAATCCCTATTTGGCGTTTTGTTTGTAAATACACTTGGAAAATCAGAAATTGAAGAAACGATATTTGAAAATCGCATGCAAATATATTTTGATTTGAAGGCGAGTGGTATAGACTGTGTCGTAACAGATAATAAAGCTACTGTGGTGGGAAGCAATAAGGTACAGTCTAGAGATTATACAGCCTCAGATTTAAGGCATGGGGTTGCAATTTTAATTCTTGCTATGCTTGGAGATGAAAAATCAAAAATCAGTAATTTTGAATATGTTTTAAGAGGCTATGATGATATTATAAATCGTGTTAAAGCTTTAGGAGCGAAGATAACCATTTTATAAGAATTATAACTATAGGAAAAGCAAAGTAAAATTTAATACTTTGCCTTTTTTATATTCATGTAAAGTTCCTATAAAAAATCATAGATAGTCATGAAAATTTGTGGTATAATATATAAGGTGGTATTTATGTTAGAACAAATAAAAGAAAACTATGTTAATATTTGTATAGCTTCAGTTTATACGATTTTAGCTATGCTTGTTTATGGAATTTGGAGCTATTCAGCCTGGCGATTATGGTGGGTAACTATGCTTATCGTTATAATACTATTGGTTGCTGGATTTGTAATTTCATTTTTTTGGATTAAAAGCGAAATTAAAGCCAAGCAAAACAAGCCTCAGGCGAAAGAGGAACCGATTGTTCAATAATTACCATTTGCAATCCCTATAAATTCATGATATAATTTTTAAGAATCTCAAATGAAGAGACCAAGTAATTTAATGGATGGTTTTTAGAGAGTCAGTGCTTGGTGAAAGCTGATAACAGGAAATTAAATGAATCTACCTCGGATGAGAATCGTATATCCTGCGTTAAAGGACTTAAGAGCTTACTGAAGGTAAGAATTAAGGTGGCACCACGGTTAAAATCGTCCTTATTATAAGGACGTTATTTTTTTTATTAAGGAAAGGAAGAAAGCTATGTTAGATATTAAATTTATTAGAGAAAATCCAGAGGTAGTGAAAGAGAATATTAAAAAGAAGTTTCAAGATGCTAAATTACCACTTGTGGATGAGGTTTTAGAATTAGATAAAAAAATACGTGCATTGAAGCTTGAAGGAGAGACTCTACGTGCTTCAAGAAATGATTTGAGTAAGCAAATTGGAATATTGATGAAGAATAATGAAAGGGCTCAGGCAGAAGAAGTTAAAGCCTTGGTTACGAAAAATAATCAAAGAATTTCTGAAATTGATCCTTTGTTAGATAGTTTGCAAAAGGAAATGAACCAAAAAATGCTTGTCATTCCGCAAATTGTTGATGGAAGTGTACCATTAGGTAAGGATGATACTGAAAATGTAGAAATAGAAAAATATGGAGATCCTATAGTACCAGAGTATGAAATACCATATCATGCAGATATTATTGCTAGGTTTAACGGCTTAGACAAAGAAGCTTCTGGAAGAACAAGTGGAAATGGATTTTACTATTTAGTAGGAGATGTTGCAAGACTTCATTCTGCAATGCTAAGCTATGCAAGAGATTTTATGATTCAAAAGGGTTTTACCTATTGTATTCCTCCATTTATGATTCGCTCTGATGTGGTTACAGGAGTTATGAGCTTTGCAGAAATGGAAAATATGATGTATAAAATAGAGGGAGAAGATCTTTATTTAATTGGTACATCAGAGCATTCTATGATTGGCAGATTTAAAGGCCAGATAGTTAAAGAAGCAGAGCTCCCAATTACGTTAACCTCCTATTCCCCTTGTTTTCGTAAGGAAGTAGGAGCTCATGGAATTGAGGAGCGTGGAATATATCGAGTACATCAATTTGAAAAGCAAGAAATGATAGTTTTATGTAAGCCAGAAGATAGTATGGCTTGGTATAATAAAATGTGGAGCTATACAGTTGAATTCTTTAGAAGCTTAGATGTACCTGTTAGAACCTTAGAATGCTGTACAGGAGATTTAGCAGATTTAAAGGTGAAATCCTGTGATATAGAGGCTTGGAGCCCTAGACAGCAAAAATATTTTGAGGTTGGGTCCTGCTCTACCTTGGGTGATGCTCAGGCTAGACGTCTTGGTATTCGTACAAAGGGAGAGGCTGGAACATATCTAGTACATACATTAAATAATACAGTTTTAGCAACCCCTAGAGGGCTAATAGCAGTATTAGAGAATAATTATAAACAGGATGGAAGTGTAACGATTCCTAAGGCTTTGCAGCCTTATATGGGAGGAACATCTATTATTCAGCCATTAAAATGAAAAAGGCTCTAGTTTTCCTAGAGCATTGAATCGACATTTTTGTAAGAGGGGGAGTTATAGGTCGATTATATAATTTCTCCTTTCTGTCTTTTTTTGACACTTATAGTATATAAAATAAATATATGAAAAAAATATTATTATCATGTGAAATTATGTAAAGGATGTGGAAATTAATGTTTTTAGCAGAGGAAGCTCAAACGATAGATTGGAAGGCCTTATTAGAAACAATTCTAAACTGGTGTACATCAACTGGTATAAAATTAATCATAGGACTTTTATTTTTATTTATTATTTTTAAAATTACAAATATGCTAACCAAAAAGCTTTATCGACATTTACAGAAAAAACAAGCAGATGAGACCTTGTCTCGCGTTGGTACACAAGCCATACGTATCGTATTAAAGCTTGTGGCTTTAATTTGTTTTGTTGGGTATATAGGAATTGAAACGGCCTCTATTACTGCATTGATAGCTTCTATAGGAGTTTCTTTAGGTTTAGCGCTTCAGGGCTCCTTATCAAATTTTGCAGGAGGAATTATCATTATTGCGATGCGCCCATTTCGTATTGGAGATAAAATAACGACAAATGGTGAAACGGGAACTGTAGAAGATATACACATGTTTTATACAGTTCTAGTTACAGCAGATAATAAGGTAGTTCATGTTCCTAATGGTTCTTTAGCAAACAATGTGATTGTTAATACATCTACAAAGGAAACGAGAAGAGTAGAGGTTGTAATGTCTATATCTTACGATACGGATTTAAATAAAGCTACTGAAGTTATCCAGCAAGTGTGTAAGCAAAATAGTCTTATATTTACTGATCCTGAGCCATTTGTTGGCATTAGGGAATATGCTGGTTCTAGTGTAGATTTAAATATACGTGTATGGTGTAATAATTGTGATTATTGGACAATCCATAATTATTTATTAGTAGAAATAAAAAAAGCATTTGATGAAAATCAAATAGAAATTCCATTCAACCAATTAGAGGTTGCAATAAAAAATAAGGAGTAATAATGAAAAAAATACATATATTTTTAAGTATCATTTTATTCCTGTTGCTTGTTAGTTGTTCTAAATCGCAAGTAGATGCAGAATTTAAATATTTAGATGAAAATCAAGTTGAACAAGTCTATTATATTAAAAAAACAGAGGATCCTGAACAGGTTAGGCAATTGGTTGATATTTTAAAAAAGCAGAAAGCAGATTCGAATTTTAACGGAATTCATCTCAAATTGAAAAGCAATTTAGAGGGTCAGGTCATGGTGGATACACCTGAAAAAAGAAGTATTGATTTAGGGTATAATTTAGATATTGACGCGATTACAAATTTCAAAAAATATCAATTAGATGGAACAATTATTTTAGATGGATACACAAATACAGAGTCTCCAAGCTTGACCTTGAAAACAAAAGATCAATTTACAGGAACTGTACTTAATGATGATGCCTTTCTTTATATGACTGGCGATTTAAAAACTGGTAATACACAAATAAAGGTTAAGCATAAATTAAATATCCAAAGCTTTACAGATCAATATAAGGCTATGATTATTTCTAGCTTAGACGTTTTAAAGTATTATAAGCTGTCTGAATTTATTCCTAATATGAATAATCTAGTCGATCTTTATGAGATAACAATTGTAGATACTACAAAGGACACCTTTACGTTGAGACTTAATATTTATAATGATCTTATTTTTCCTGATGAAAATATAGCTATGAAGCTACCTGTTGAGGTTATCATTTCTTGTAATAGTCTATTACCTATAGGTATTAATCTTTTACTTGATGAATTTATATCTAAGGCTTTACAAAACGAATATATTGATAAATATCTTTCAAACAAGGTAGTAGTAAATCAAGCTAAAGGGAGTGTAAGTATTGAGATGAATTATGGGTATTTTACTATAGAAGGATTAACAGAAAAGGATAAACAGGAGTACAAGGAATATAAGTAGTATTAAAAATAAGTATTGTTGTAAGGTGGAGGACCGCTATGAATAAAATTATCACGATATGTGGTAGCATCAACACGAAAAGAAATAGAGTATGCCCGTTCTTTGAATAAAGAGATTTTGTTTTTTGAACCTATAAACCTATACTAAAATGTAATAAAAGCAAAAGCTACTCTCAACAAGTAGCCTTTCTTTTTGTATTATTACACAATTATAGGGTATTTTTGAAGGAAATAGTATAAACGTCTTACTAGAATGTACTGCTTGTAATGTCCTTCTTACAAGGCTCATTTAAATTGATATTGAAAATAATAAGGTAAAAAGTCTTTATAGGTTTTTAATTTTTGTAACTATTTATCATTTTTATAAAAATTTCTTTTGGTAATCTTTTAGTCGCTAAATCTTCTAAAATGGTGTTATCAATATAGCCAGCCCATACACCGACAAGAATATCATCATTGAATCCCATCATATAGGAATCAAAATCAGATAGTCCGCTTTTTCCATAGCATTTTGTTTTTAAATATTTTGCATAGGAACCAGCTGTTGAATGAGGAATAGTAGGATCAAAGGTTGAGGCCATTAGGTTTTTTATTGTTTTAAAGTGAGTGGCATCCCCTAAATTTTTGTGTTTGATTAATCGTTGATATACCTTTTTATCATCTCTTTTTATATGCTCTATGTACTTGAAATTTAAATAGGTTCCCTCTGTAAAAAATTGTGAATAGATGCGAGTAAGATCATATAGACTCATTCCTATACTTCCTAAGGCTAGGGAAGGGAGGCTGTTAGCTTCAAGTTTATAGGCCTTAAAATGATTAGCAAGGGTTTTAAAGCCTAAGGCTTGGTGTGTTTTGATAGCATAGATGTTGTCAGATGTTGCAAGAGCCTCTCTCATAGATATATTTTTGTAAGGATAATTTGAAGAAAAATTCTTTATAGTTACTATTTCATTATGATAGGAAAAAGAATAGGGTCCACTATAATACATTGTATTAGGAGAAAAACCACATTTTAAAGCTTCATAATACAAGATTGGTTTAATAGTTGAGGCAATATCTCGTTTTCCCTTTGTAGCTATATTGTAGCTAGAAGAATAGTAATTTTTATCACCAATCATGCTTAAAATATATCCCTCCTTGTCTACAGCCATTGCTGCATAATTAGCTATCGTATTGTATGTACTAGAGTTTAACGCCTGATGATATCTTGTTTTAATAATAAAAGGCTTATTAAATTTAGAATTTAGATCTAAAGAATTAAATTCTTTTAATACTCCATCCACAAAATAAAGAAGATTACTATTATAAATATTTTTATTAATTGTAAATTTTAAGGGATGTTTAGCTTCGCTATATTCAGAGCTAGATATTATATTATCTTCTAACAAAACCTTTAATAACTTGTTTCTTTTTTCTTCTAGTTCATCTAAATGACTACTATAATAGCTTGGAGCATTTAATAAGGCAACAAGCGTCGTCATCTCCGATATACTTAAATCCTCATAGCTCGTATTAAAATAATATTTTGCTCCATTAGCCAAGCCATAGATATCATTTCCTAAATAGATACAATTTAAATATCCAGAAAGAATTTCATCCTTGGTAGAGACTTGTTCTAGTTTTATAGCATAATATAGCTCCTTAAGCTTTCTACCAAAGCTTTTCTTATTGTTAAGATAGACATTTTTAATATATTGTTGTGTTATGGTAGAAGCTCCATGATTTTCATTTTTCTTTATATTAGATATAATTGTTTTTACAATACGATTTATATTAAAACCGCTATGCTTATAAAAATTTTTATCTTCTATATTCAAAAGAATAGCTATATTTTTAGGGTCTAGCTTGCTAATATCAATGGGTGTAGTTTTATGTCCATGAATGATGTGCATAATTTCTTGATCATTTGCATCTGTTATAGAAAGCTCAGGGGTTGTGCTAATGTCTGCGATAGAATCTATCGGCTGAAAAAAGAAAAGAAAAAGTATAGAGGTGGTAAAAAAAATAATAGAGATTATGATGATTTTACGCTTCATATGTAAAGCACCTCTTTCTTTATTTAGTATTTGCAATTAATAAAAAATTATAAATTGTAAAAATTGTTAATTTAATTTACAAAAACTAAAAAAAGAGGTAATATAATAGAAACTAAAGAGGTAGAATTATGGTAAATATATTACGTAAAATTTTTATTAAAAATTATAATAATATTCAAGAAGAGCATGTAAGAGTGGGACATGGCAAGCTTGCTGGCTTTTTTGGTATATTTTCTAATATGATACTGTTTGTCATCAAATTAATCGCTGGAATTTTATCTGCAAGTATTTCAATTATTGCAGACAGTATTAATAACCTGTCAGATATGGGCTCATCCATTATTACATTAGTAGGCTTTAAGCTTGCAAGTGCTCCTGCCGATGAGGAGCATCCTTATGGTCATCAAAGAATAGAATACATCACAGGGCTTGTTGTTTCCATCATAATATTATTTGTGGGGGGAAGCCTTCTATTGTCCTCTATTCAAAAAATGATCAATTATGAACCGATGTACATTGAAAAAAAGATACTTTATATTTCTATAGGTATCCTAAGCGTTTCTATTTTATTAAAAATTTGGCAAGCGTATTTCAATTTTAAAATTGGCAAAATTATACATTCCGTAGCCTTAAAGGCAACGAGTAAGGATAGTTTAAATGATTGTATTTCCACTAGTGCTCTATTGATTGGTAATATTGTGTTATTATTTATACAAGATATTCCTTTTAGCTTGGATGGCTTATTAGGAATTCTAGTATCCTTATTTATCATAATTTCAGGATTCAAATTGATAAAAGAAACGATAGATCCTTTGATTGGTGTTTCCACAAATGAAGAATTTGTACAAAAGGTAATCGAGCTCTTAAAATCAGACCCTGTTGTATTAGGCTATCATGATTTAGCCTGTCATATGTATGGACCAACCAAATGCTTTATGACAATTCATGTAGAGGTAGATGCCAATCAAAAAATTCTAGATGTGCATGATTCAATTGATAATTTGGAACGTAAGGTGCATGAGCAATTTGGAATAGATCTTACAATTCATATGGACCCTATTGTGATTGACAATGAAGTCATTAATGATTTGCGTCAAAGAGTTAAGGGGGCCATCAAGGAGATTCATCCAAAGCTTTCAATGCATGATTTTAGAGTAGTTGTTGGCACGACACATATAAACATTATCTTTGATCTTGTACGACCTTATAAGTTTGAAATTTCAGATGAAACCATTTTAAGAGGGTTGCAGGAAAAGATAGCAGATGACACTACTACCTACTATTTTGTAATTCATTTTGAGCATCAATTTGGAGAATTAGAAGATATAAGTGAAGAATATTAAAAACGGAAAAATTTTGTAAAAAACGCAATATATGTTGCGTTTTTTACATTTTTTAGGAGAAATTTGGTTAGGATTGGTTATGTTTTAAATTGCCCTATTTTATATTGAAGAATTAATTAATATAATGAAATAGAATAAAAATGAAATAAAATAATAAGTTTATTATGTATAACATAATAAATCAATTGACAAGAGGATTTATAAAAAGTATAATCTAAATAGATAATTTTGTCGGAATTAGTAGAATATATTTGACAAAAAGTTACATGGGAGAAGTCTAATTTACTTAAAGAGACAAAATATCGATTATTGGAGTAATATTTTACAATATTTTTTTTATAAATTTTTCAAATAAAGGGGAAGGTGTTTTTATGTCTAAGAAAAGGGATTTAAAAAAGCAAATTATAGAAAGTGAAAAGGAGATTATAGCATTAGAACAAAAGCGTCAACGTTCGCAATCTTCTTTAATGGAGGCACATGTTAACAATGTTGCACCTAATGCTTCTGATGTTGAATATTTTAAATTATACACGAACTTAATTGAACTTGAGCGGGAGAATTTAAGGCAATTAAAAAGAGAATTAGAAAAAATAAAATAATCAAATCGTAATGCAATCTATTTTTGATTACATTTTTCCTGTATTAAGTAAAAAGTTTTAAAGCGAAATTAAGGAGGAGCTTAGATATGAAAGTCTTACGAAAATTTTTAAAACATAAATTTATCATTGGTACACTTTTCATGATAGTGAGTATAGTCGCCTTGGTAACTGCACTTATACCAGTATTGTCAGCTGATATAAAGATTGATAATACACAAGTTAATACCTCTGATAAAGATTTAGAGGGGAAAGATGAAGCTCCAACCTCTCAGTCCATAGAGCCCCAACATGATTATACTAGTATAACAGCTAGTATAGCTACGGGAGCTAAGATTTTTGCTGGTATTACTACAGCAAGGGATTTGAAAAATAATCTTAAGGTAACAGGAACCTTTATGAGTGGAAGCTCATCTGTATCTGTGCCTTTAAAGCAAAGTGAATATTTTCTTCAAGTCGCAATTGAAAGCTATACGCATGAATTGCTTGAGAATGATATTGTTTTAAATGAAATGCCTGAGGCATCTCAATCTATCCATATCATTGTTAAAGTTAAAAAATCAAATGGAGAAATAGAGGCAAGTATTTCAATCCCTCTTTCCTCTGTTGCAGATTCTACAGAGTATGAGGAATTGAAAAATATTACTACTATTACAGTTGATAATATTAGTTCGTTATCCAGCGATCATGATAAGGAATCTATTAAAGAGCTTCTTGTGGTTAAGGATGGCGAAGGGAATATTATAGCAAATAAGGAACTTTATGATATTACTGCATTAGATGCTCTAAATCCAGGTTCTACAGCGAGCTTCACGGTTTCCTATACGTTAGGAGAGGGAGTCACAGCTACTGGTCAGATTTTAAACATTACACAAGCGGATTTACTTGCGGCTGATTTCAGTGTAAATTCAGAGTATCGCTTAAATGGTATGTACTATCAGAAAAGAAGTGAAGAACCAGGCGAAGAAGACAAATGGTTTTCAGCGTTTGTGACGCATGCTAATGGTATTACTGGCTCTACTATGCAAGATATTTATGGGGATGGTTTAAAAATAACAGTTTACTATCCAAACTCTAGTCGAACATTATCCTTTTCAACTATAGGAGAAAACTTTGCTATAGCTGACTCTAATGAATATGTCGTTTTTAATAATACGACATTTGTAGAAAATAACAATGATATTACTGCTCAGGTTAGTAGTCGCTCAGGTAAAAAATCTGTAACTGCTTCAATTTCTATTAATTTTGAATTAGCTAAAATTGTTGAAATAAAAGCCACAGGATTTAATGAAGATGCAGCAGGATTAACCTCTAGCGGAAATTCTAATAATACTTTCTTTACTAAGCCAGGTGGTAATGAGTCTTATATTATCACAAGAGCCAATACAGGCGTTTGGAATGAAAATAATTATTTAAGCTCCAGTCAGTTTACAGTTTCAGGAACTTTAAATCCAACGGCTGAGGTAATAGCTGCAACATCAAGCATGTCAGATGAGGAGTTGGCCTCCTATTATTATGATAAAGAGGTTACTATCATTTATAGTGCTGATAATACAATTACTACGAAATATCCTGTAAGGGTTAAATATGTAAAACCTACCTCTTGGAATTCCGTTGGTATTGCTAACAATAAATTTCCTGATCAAACTATGAGAATGCCATTTAATTATGGTGATTTATATGTGAATATGAAATGGAACAATACAACTCGTCAGGTTCCATTAACTGATTTTTTAGATAAAGACGGAAATTCACAGCATATTATGATCACTTTATATAGTGATTTAGATGGAAGTGTGGAGCTTGGACAATATATAGGAGAAACGCCAGTAATTACAAAGGATGTTAGCTCTATTCTCGTGCAATTTAGGTACAATATAACTGAGGATTCTTGGAATGAAGGAGCATTTTCAGCAGTGACTGAGCTTACAATAAAAAAATATGTTGTTACACTTCCTTCTTTTGATACAAGAAGCATTAGCTTTTCCTCTAATGCAATTAAAACAATACTCTTTGATAACTCTATAGAGGATGACATTTTAAGTGGAATTACGTTGAATGTTTCAGATTCTCCTGATTTTTCAGGCACTAGTGCTTTTGCTGAATTTAATGCCAATAATTTGACAAAGATAGAAGACATTAAATTTTTAGCTGGTGGAAAAAAATATTATATTGAGTTAAAAATTTCGGATGCCTTGAAAGATGAGGTTGAATGGGCAAGTGGTGAAGGTGTAACTGGAACTGCAATTAGATATACAGTAGAAATTAGCAAGGGACCAATTAATCCTGTTATTGTTTCCTATCAAAAGGGGACATGGATTTATGGAGATAAACCAGAGACTCCAATTATTACAGGAACAAGAGTAGATGGATCATCCTTGAGCATTTTATATGGAGATCAGGCAAGTGATATCTCATCTAATGTTCTTTATGCCAAATATGTGATAAACTATTATCGTAAAACCGAAACGGGATATGAGCTAGTAGATTTAGCAAAGGAAACTTTGGTTGTTGGAGAATATTATGTTCAAGTATATATTCCTGATACGATAAACTATTTAGAAGCATACTCAACTCCAGGACCAGGCTATGGTTGTCCGACTGTAACGATAACTCCAGCCCCATTATCACCTAATGACCTACTACCTAATATAACATTTGATGGAATTTCTCGTGATGGAGATGATTTTGTAACTGGTGTTACGGGAATTAAATATGGTGATTCTGATGTGGTTATTGCAAAGGATTTAACCTCTCTTACGGCAGGTATTCCTCTTTCAAGTGATAAAAAAGCTTTACATGCAGGTAAATATTCTGTAAAGCTTTCTATTGCGGATGCCTACAAAAATAATTATACTTGGGCAGATGATGTAAATGTTAATTCAGATAATACTGTCACAAAGGAATTTGAAATAAATAAACGTACTTTAGGGTATGATATTTTGAACAAAAATTCTTTAGGCTTTGTTTATGGGGCAGATACTTTACCTGCTCCTACCTTTGGATATAGCGATTCCTTTAATCCAAATAGTCCTACTTTTGAAGTTGTAAAGCCAAAGTATTTCTTTGCCGAAGAAGGAACAGTAAAATATTATGATTCTTCTAACAATGAAGTATTAGCGGCAGAATTTAATACATGGCCAGCAGGGACTTATACAGTAAAGCGTGAACTATCCGCTGCAGTTGGACATTTGGAATCTGACTACACCTTGCCTACTGCCTCTGCAACATTTATTGTAGAACAAAAGGAAATTGAAAGAATAGAAACAGCAAGTGATTCAGCTATTTATAATGGTGACATTTGGCAATACGCTATCGCAAAATGGAATTCTGGACTTGATAATTCTGGCAGTCCAATTTTAACAGGAGTATTGGAGGGTAAGCCGTTTAAAAATGATGGTACACTAGATGTAGATTCTGCTTTAAACCTTGCAAACTTTGATACTGCGTTTGATTCCTCTACAGGTACGATAAATGTATTACATGCAGGTGTTTATACCTTTACAATCACTCTAAATTCAAACTATAAATGGAAAACAGAATCTGTTATGGAGAAGGAAACTCCTAGCGATACACCTGTTATCACCTTAACGATGAACCAAAAGATCTTACAAGGATCCTTAACTACGGATGATAATAGGGATTATACTTGGGATAGTAATGTATTTACCTTTAATCCTGAATCTACCGTAGGACAACAGACGCCAACAATTACTATGACTGGTATTGCTTTAGCTGATAATATTACATTGAACTATACTTTGCATTATTCTTCTGATGATACTTTAATTACTGCAGAAAATAAGCATGAGATGATGGCTGCTGATTACTACTATCTGCTTACAGGCTGGACGGGAGATAGCAATGCTGCTGGATATAACCTTGCAAACAACTATCAATTTCCAGCTGATAGAAAAATCATCGTATTTACTGTTGCATCAGCAGCCTTAAAGGATGTTCAGCTTTCATCCTCTCTACAAGGAGAATATAAGGGAAATGCATTTAATTTTGCGGATTTTATAACAAATTTAAGTGAATATACTTATGGAGCAAATCATGCTAGTAGTAAGATATTATACTATGTTGTTTCTGATGCTTCTAATCATGAGCATGCAGAAAATTTAAATGGAGAAATGCTTCCTTTATTGACGGATACAGGAACATATCATATTTATATCTATCCTAACACCAACTTTGATTGGGAGAATAAATCCTTAGCTTCCTTTGGTGCATCTGCACCTATAGACATTCAGGATAAGAAGGGATTTGTTGCAACCTTTACTATTACGCCAAAAGCCCTCATGATAGAAGATATTTTATGGGGAAGTACCACATTTACGTATAATGGTTTGAAACAAACACCAACACCATCAATTGATGAAAATAAGCTTTTAAATGCTTCTGATCAAGCTGATGTGAAATTGAAGGATATTACAGTAACTGCTGATACTAGCGATGGAATTACAGCAGGAACTTATACAGCTGTATTAAATGGCTTTTTAGATTCATCTATAAGAGCTTTTAACTATACAATTAGTGATTTTACAAAGGAAATAACAATTCATCCTTACGAGCTAGATGCTCCTACGATGTCAACAAAAACAGGAGTTTTTACAGGCTTTAATCAAGCATTAGATGTTACTCTTCCTTTGGCCTCATCTGTAACAGGATATGATGCTACTACAATAATAGCAGGTAATGTTTTAGGTGGATGGGATAGTCTTGGCTCTACAGCACATGGAGCAAGTTATAATTTAGGAGTATTTACTTATAGCAATGCCGGTACATATTCTCTTACATTTACACTTACAGATACACAAAACTATAAGTGGAAGCAAACAGGTACAGAGGTAGTTATCCAAGATATAAAGATTGAGCGAATGAAAATTACTGCTCCAGCATTAGGAGATTCTAGAACAATTGAATTTGATGGCTTTGCGAAAAAGCCTAGCTTCCAAGAAACCTCCTATGTCATTGTGGATGGAACACAATATTATCTAAATGCAGATGGATTGGGTGTTGATATTTTAGGTCATCAAATTACTTGGACCATACAGTTCGCAGAATATGATAAGGAAGCTGGCTTTGCTTATATTACTTCTACCATTGAACCAATAAATTATGGTGTATATTATTTGGAGTTTAATATTCTTGATTCGAAAGATCAATCTCATTTAAATTATGAGTGGGTTCGTAATGATGCAGATACAGATAAGCTTCAGTTCTTAACTGACTCTGGATGGGGCGAAGTAGAAAGAGATGCTATAAAGGGTACAGCACTATTCTTAGCTTATATGATAACTAGAAAGGTTTTTCAGCCTACATTAGAAATCTTAAATGGCGGAAAATATATCTTTGGAAATAATGGTGTAGAAGAATTATTTACACAGAATACTGAGCTAGGGAATAAAAATAATTTTATCCATTTAGCAGATAGTGACGATGCAACAACCGTTTTAGATTCAGAACCAATTATTTCTTACAAAATTTATCAATTGAATAGTTTAAATGACCAGTTCAGTGTCGATGAAGCTACTGAAATAACCGATCTTGTAAATGGTCTTCCTTGGAACAAAGGCTATTATGGAATTCGTGTTCTTATTGAGTTCCCTGATTCCTACCAATTCCAATCCATTCCTTTAACGCTCTCCTTTGAAGTAGAAGCTCGAAATATTTTGGTAAATTGGACCTCAAAGCTTGACTTAGTACAAGAAGGATCAACTACAGATTGGAGTATGACCTATACAAGTAACACTTATCAACCAGATGATTTATTATCCGCAACAATTACAAACTTGGCTAAGAAGGATGCTACGGATGTGCCAGTTGCTCCTACATATGAAATCACTTCCAATCCTTCCCTAGTTAGAGATGCGAAAACATATACATTTACTCTAACTATAACGGGAACGGATGAGAATAGCAAAAATTACAATGTTTTATCAACAGAAGAATCTATATCTACAAGTTTAGAAATTACACCTGTAACGTTAAATTTATCAGGTACTCCTAATGTTACAAGCATTGAATATGGACTTACACCATCTTTATCAGGTACCTCATGGTGGAGTTACCAAGCTGGTAGTGCACAAGTTTGTGATAATGATGATCCAGAGACAGTGGTAACCTATGAAATTATTAATCCCGTAGAAAACGGAAAATATACTGTAGGAACTTATGAGTTTAAAATTAAAGTCGTCAACGGTATTACAAATTACATAATTTCTGATTCTACTACAAATGGTTCATTAAATATAACTGCTCGAGAAATTACTTTACTTTTAGATGATAGTGCTAATAAAACTACAAGTGTATATCAACAAGCTCCTATTTCATTAGGAACTCCATATACAGTTAATCATGGGGTAGATGAAAATGTAACAGATTGGTTAGTTTCAGGAGATATACTAAATGAAATTTTCACTTTAGCTTTATTTGATAAAGTTGGGAATAATGTTACTTTAGAAACGTATAATTCCGTAGGTATTTATGAAATACGAGTAATTAAAGGTAAGGATAAAAACTATATTGTTCATGTGATAGATGAAGCATTGAATCATGAGGGTGATACTGCTAAGTTAGGAGATTATACCATTACAGAAGCAGAGCTTACAGTTGAAAGTATTTTAGGAAACGTTGATAGAAACACTACCATAACCTATGATGCTAATCCTTATGATTGGATTAAAGATTCTACACATCAGGAACGTCCTTCTTTGATAGCCTATACAGGATTAAAGGGTGTCAACTTAGAGGATAATAACGTAAGCTGGACAATTACAAAAAAGAATACCTTAGATATAGTCTCTGGAAGTATTACTAATGCATTTACACAAACGACTTATATTGTAACTGCTTCTGCTTCCAACCATTCTTCAACTGAGGAAGTAGAGGTTGTTGTAGAAATTGAAAAGGCTGTTCTTATCCTATCTGTGGATTTTGTAGATGACAATGCATTATTTTATGGAGAAGCCTTACCTAATTTAAACACAGATTTAAATGAAAATATTTATACAATTGAAGGATTAAAGGGAGAAGATGACAGAGGTGTTATTCAAGGAACCTTTACTTATAGTTCATCAGACTATGCTGTATGGAATTCAATTGGATTCTATACAACTTCATTTGATGTAGATTATCTAACTGCTGATAATTATACATTTGAAGCAAAAGCTGGTAGGATTGAGGTAAAGGAACTTCCTATTGAAATATTTATTCCTAACTTATCCAATGTGTATATACAAGATGTTTCTCAAAAAGAAGCTAGTGATACTCTTATCGTTGATGCTTTTATTGAATTATATGAGAAATTAATCGTTACTATAGATCCATCTGTGAATGGTAGAGTTACAAGCTATTTAAAAGCTGATAAAAATATTTATGATATTGTCACCTTGATGACAAATGCTTTAATAATCGATGATAGCGGAAATGTTATAGCTACTAATGATGTTGCAAACTATACATTATATTTAGTTGAATCATTAGAGGAAAATAGCTTATTTGCTAACTACGATATTTCTGTGCGTGTTGAGGAAAATACATTAGATGCTCCAAATAACGCATTAGATGGAAAAACAGCTGTGTTTGTTATTATGTCTGCTGTAAATGTATTTACTAATGTGTTTGGATTTGAGGGAGTAGAGGATCTTACAAATACAGAGGATATCGTTGTAAAGGCTTGGGTTTATGGTGTTAATGCAACTGATGGGTATGATGCAGAAACACATAAAATTAAGCTACCTACTGCTAAATTTAATAGTGTTCCTGGAGAAGAAGGTATAAATACAGATGTTTTATATCACCTATCTTATAAGGATGTTTTAAGTTCAAATTGGATTTTATTAGGAGCTGAAACAACAGATATTATATCTTTATTTGCTTCCGTACTATCTTTAGGACAATTAAATGCTACCACATATAAGGTTGAATACACCTTAAAAGGAAATTCAAACTACGAGGATGCTACCGATGTTCGATATTTTAAAGTAGATCCAAGAGATTTATATGTTTGGGCTAAGGACGCGGCTACCTATTATGGAGAAGATTTCAGTCGTGCAGTAGAAACCTTTGGCTTAGTTGACAATGGATGTGGAACTGTAGATGTACTTAGTGATGTTTTATCTGTTACTTATGAATACGAGTATATTGCAGGAAGCTCTGATGCTGATAGTTATACATATACTACAAATCTTGATTCTGAAAATATAAAATATTCAAATTATGTTTTGCATTGGAATGCAACTCTTGAAGAAGCAGAAAGAAAGGGAACTCTTACGGTTTTACCTAGACCAATCGTTATTGAGATTGATGAAAAAACAAGTAAGTATGATTTTAATAAAGCTTCTGACGTACAGGATGAGCACGGAGAGATATTGACCTTTAATGCATCTTTAGGAGATAATACATTAGGCATTACTTTTGCAAATCAAAACCCATTCATAGGAATTCATGGCACATCCTTTGATAATGATACACAAAATATAATAAAGCTATTTACAAATGCATTATTAGAAGGTGTTGTGGAGACACAAAATGTAGGAAATTATGGAATTTTTGCTGCATATGCAGATGCTAACGCAAAGAAGAATTACGCTATAACAGTGCAAACCATATATAATCGTGATATAGATTTAGAAAATAGAGTTAATGATTATTTTACTACTGAGGATTTACAATACACGTTCTATGAAACATATTTAAATGAATATTATGCTAAGCTAAGCAGCAATTATGAAATGATTAGCGTTCAAACAGAGGCCAATTATTTGGCAGGAACCTATTGTATTATATCAGCCAATCTAAAGCTTACTTTGATTGCTCCAAATGCAACCTATGATGGACTTGGTAAAGAGGTTGAAATTGAGGGCTATGGTCAAAATGATCCTTATGGTCAAATTGCATATAAAGCACAATATGATTATGGTAATAATACCTATTTAGATGCTGCTCCAATCAATGTGGGGACTTATCCTGTTCGCATCGTTGTAGATAATCCTAATTATGCATTTGATGCAGGTAGTCAAGGAACAAGGGTTCGTATTACAGAAAGAGAATTGGATTGGACTGCAGATATCAATGATTCAGGAAACTATGCAGAGTCTAATAATTATGGTAATGATAGAACAATTTATTTAGGTGTTGGCAATAGAAATAAGCTAGTATTAAAATTTGGAAATAGCATTTATACCAATACAGGTGTTGTTGCTGGAGATGGAAAGGATGCTCGTTTAAATTTTGATATTACAGTGAATGGTAAAGCAATTGACCAGACAGCCATGAGTTTAGCTACTGCATATACAGATAGCTTTGTATCTTATTCTTATGATGTTGATTTAGCAATATATGAGCTTACTGCTCAACATTCAGGGGTATATACAGTTTGTCTTACCTTATCAGGAACAGAAGCAAGCAATTATAAATTCCCTAATGCCTACTTAAAGCCTAACACTACCGATACCTATGAATTTACATTTACTATAAAAAGAGCTGTGAAAACAGCTACACGTGCTCAAAATACAACTATACAATATGGTACGCCTGTATCTTTAGATGGTAGTACTTCAAATTCACAATTATTTGGAGGATTTACTTTAGATCAAGCAACACTAAATCTTTTAAATGCAGAAAATGGTCAGCTTATGGGGTCAGCCGATGCTTCAAAGGTGACCTATAGTGTTCCTGATTATGATTCTAAATTGACGGGAGCTAATGAAAGATGCTATATATTACCATCAGGATTGTTATTATATAATTATGATGTCCAATATAGTAATATTGGTGTTATGACCGTTCAACAAAGAGAAATCGTTGTTGTCGTTCGTGGCGCTGAAACAAATAATTCATTTGCAAGTGTGACGTATACTGGGGAATTACAAGGACCTGACCTTACAAGTGAAGAATCCTCTTGGGCTTATTTTGCCCCTAAGGATTTAGATGGTAATATTAAATGGTATGGGGATGCAGTTCAGGATAAGGATGCGAATTTTGCTACTTTATTTAACGTCTCTTTAGATTTATATGGTGATGGTAGCTTTGGTGTTAATAGTGGTAAAGGCTTAAATGCAAATACCTATTACATTAACATTCATAGAGGAAATTTATCCACCAACTATGATGTGACTTTTCAAAATTCAAAGGGTAAGATATTGGATGAATATCCTTCTACAGATTTAGATATTGCACCTCAATTTAAAATAATTAAAAAGAATTTAATTGTTCAAGCAGGTTCTACAGGTTTAAATCATACAGAATCATTTGTTACAAGCTTTACAATTCCATATGGCAATCTTTTAGAAAAAACAGATTCTACATATTATTACTTAACATCACAGTTTGAGGGTTTAGTTGAAAAGGATAATACAGATACTTTTATTAGCACAATAAATGCGAAGCTGACGTATACAACCTCAAGGACTTCTGGAGATGGAGAGGATACCTATATTCCTTGGGATAGTCATGCTGGAGCAATCTATACTATCCTTCCTAATGAAATAGAATTTGAGAATTATCAAGTTACACAATGGCGTACAGCACAAATGGAGGTTATAAGTCGTCTTGTGATTGCTAGTACAGAGGATAGAACTTATACAGAACATATAGATAATGGTATTATAAATTATCATATGGGAGTAGAGGGTACCTATCATGCAGCTCAGGTAGTATTTAGAGATTACGATTCTTCCTTATATAATACTGTTGGATTTGATAAGTTTTATACCAATGGAAAAATTGATAAGGATCAATATGGAGTAATAAATTCTGGAGTAATCACTAAGTATGCTCCTAAATACACAACAAGCTATCGTAATCTTGAGGATTCTGATGAAGTAATACACGCGGATGGTCCTAGAAAGGCAGGCGTCTATACAGCAACAGTTTCTATAACCTCTAATAAGGGAAATTATGATTACAAAATTGTAACTGGAAACGAAACAGACGTTAAAACAGTGTTAGCATATACTGTACATAAAAAGAAGCTAAGTATAAATTGGAACGAAGTTTCTTCAGATTACTTGAATTATAATACAGGGGATGACAAATACAGAGATATTGAAAATTATATCAATGAAATAATGAATGTTTCAATGATTAATCGTCAGTATACGAGTTCCAGCGCTGAGCAGGTTATTGAACATTTAACAGAAGCATTGAGCTCTTCTAATTTAAGTGATGGAAGATATTATATTAATACAAGAGAGGGTAAAGTTACTTTAAAAATTTATGGTGTCGGTCTATATACTGCTACTATTAGTATTGCAAATTCAGCAATAAGAAACTATGAGTGGCGAGATATGAGTGGTGCTAGTGGTGCAGAATTTACATTGGCCTTCCGTGTTGCTGCTTCAAGTGTTACTATTGATCGTTTAGAGTTTGAATATGGCTCATGGATTTATGGAAATTTTGCGCCAGAGGTAACGTTTGAAACTAACGTCCAAGGTGTAGGATTATTGTATAAATATGCTAGAATAGACAGTATTCCTAACGATTTCACAAGTCCTGTATTTGGTGAAATGATTACAGATAAGAATTTGACAGATTATTTGAATAAAAATAATTATGGATATTCTCCAACAATGCCAACAGATGCAGGTACATATTTAATGTGTGCATGGTATCCTGGTTCTGATCAATATCAAATGTCTGAGGCGTTCTTAGTATTTGAAATTACAAAAGCACCAATTAAATCTCCTGACTTAATAAATACAGATTATGAATTTATTGAAGAGGATGGAAAAAAGATTATTGAAATGGTTTATACTGGAGAAACGTTATATCTTGAGCTTGGATATGATACTAAGCTTTTAGATATAAGCTACGCAGGAAGCATGAGTGCTCCTACAGCTGGTAAGGGTATGATTCTACATGCGAAGGATGTTTTGGATGGAGGATATTCTATTTCCTTCTCTTTAAGTGATGATTCTAATTACACTTGGGACGAAGCATCTGTAGGAGAATATGTTTGGAGAATTCTTCCAGCCGCAGATAATGAAATTATTGCCTTTGATACACAGGAGCTAGTAGCTGGACTTACCTATGGAGATAATTATATGGATCCTTCTGCAATCTCTAAATATGGAGATTCCGTTAGAATAGAGTATTGTATTGATGAATTATGGGGAACTACAAGACCTACACAAGCAGGAACATATAAGGTACGTGCGATAAGTCCTGCAACAAAGAACTACTACTCTGGAACAATAGATACAGATGCTATCAGTGAAGAAATCAGCTTTACAATTCATAAAGCCGAATTATATGTTTTAGCTTCTGGTTCAATGATTTATGGAGATACTTTTAGTTCAACTGGTGGCAGAGAGTATACTTATCAATTTGCAGGATTCTTAAATAATGATACAGCTTCCTTGGTTACAGTTGGCGATATTGAGTATATGCTAATACAACAGCCTGATAAGCTAGAGGTTGGGAAGTATGCATTACAATTAGCAGAGGAAAATGGTGCGGTTATTGGTATGACAGCTGACAACTACACAATCATAGCAACAGAGGGTACATTTACAGTTCAGAAAAAGGCAGTAACCGTTGTATTAGGTGATGCTCAATCTGTATATGGTGAAAAGATTGATTTATCTAAAGTCAGCATGGTTGTTTTAAATAATGAATTGGTAGATGGAGATTCCTTAGCTGATTTAAATATTGAATTGAGTATTGATTCTGCGAGAGTAGATATGGAAAGCAGTTTTAACTCTGCAACCTCCTATAAGGTTAATGCAGAGGGATATTCCGCTAGCAAAAACTATAATGTTACTGTATTTGGTTCTGGTGTATATACAATCATGCCATTAAAGATTTATATTACAGTAGAAGCTGGTGGTGGAGTTTATCAAGGGCAGATTAACCCTGTTAAATTAACAGGAGTCTATGCAGCTGATGACAATAGAAATATATTAGAGGAATTTGCGCCAGAGGTGGCACCAAAAATTCGCTTTAATTATTGGGGAAGCTCTAATGATGGAAATTGGTCTCATACTAATGCAGATATGTGGCCTTCTGAGCCAATGCTTGCTGGTAATTATCATGCAACTGCTGTAGCAACACAGACGAATAATTACATGCTAGTAACAAACATGGGAACTCCAAGTGTTTCCTTTGTTGTAGAAAGAAAAGTCTTAGATGATACCGATAGAGATTCTATTTATGCTGAAGCTATAGAGTACACAGGAAATCCAATTACGCCTATAATTACAGATCATAATTTAGAAGGTCTATATCATACTAAGCAGGTTTCTTTTGAGAATGTTGGTTCCTATTTTGTACCATTAACCTTAAAAGATGCTCATAATTACAGATGGGCATCTGTAGATGGAGACACGTGTGAAATACCATTTGAAATCGTTAGAGGCTATAATACTTTTGAAAGTGAAGTGTCTATAGCCGATTGGGTATATGGAGCTTATGATCCTTCTAAAAATTTACCTAATGCTGAGATTCGTTTTGGTTCTGCAAATGATTTTACCTTTAGCTATGCTACCTCTCAAAATGGGGAATATACACCAAATATTCCTACACAAGCAGGGACATATTGGGTAAGAATAACTGCTCCACAAACAGATAATTATTATGCTGTTACAAGTGAAGCTAAGGAGTTCCATATTACTAAAGCAACCGTGTCAGCACCTTCTATTGTCATTGTATATGAAGGAGAAGGAAAGAATACTACCTATACAGGCTCAAGATTGCAGGCAGTTATTTCAGGCTATGATCCAGCAATAATGAGAATGATTTATGATGGAGATTCTTCTGTAGGAAATGTAGTTGCTATTTACGGCTTAGAGGCTAAAACGTATATGGTAAGCTTTGCATTAAATGACTCTACAAATTATACGTGGGATAGTAATACTACTATAGAGAATGAACAAGCGATACTCCAATGGAAAGTAGGACGTAAGCAGCTTGCGAAGCCAACCATGAATACAAGCATGTTTATGGTCAATGGTGGAACATTAACCTTTATTCCTGTTGGGTTTGATGAAGAAACTATGGAAATTGAAGGAAATAAAACAAGCTATGGAGGATCCTTTAAGGTGACAGTAACGATTAAAGATACGCAAAATTATGAGTGGATAGACGGTACTGTTGATGAGGTTATCTTTGATTGGTTTGTTGTTGGATGGGATACGGTATTTATAATTGTTGTTAGCGTTATAGGTATTATAGCTGCCATTGCGGGTATAGCAATAGTAATTCAATATGCATTGCATAAAAGAAAAAAGAAAAAAGAATTAGAAGATGAGCTTGCTGTTCAAGGTCTAATGGTAGATGAGGTTAGTCCAGTAGGAGAACCATCAGATAAGGCTTCAGCAAAAACAAATAAACCAGAAGCAGGAGGAAAGAATAATGAATAATATATTAGCTTCCTATTTCAATCCACAGCAGACGATAATATTAATCGTAGTTTCTGTAGTAGGAGTACTTCTGATTGCTTTAAATATTATTTTAGCTTATCTATTTCATAAGCGTGGAGAAAGAAAATTATTTTCAAAGATTTTACAGCAGCAAAGAGAAATGTATTTACGTCAATTAAATGCTATGCGTTCCAATTCGGCTTTTTCTGAAGATACTACCCCTTACAAACCTTTCTTTAATATGGGGACTGCTCCTGTGGTTACACAGCCACAGGAGGAGCCTGTAGAGGAAAATGATGAAACTTTACTTGTGGATGAGGATCAAGAAATCGTTGATGAGGTTATTATTAATGGCATTGTTATGCGATATAATAGAAGCTTTACTGCAAGAATTATTCAAGCATCTAATGAATTGAAATCTAGATATTCAGAGCTTAAGAATTATATATTATCCTATAAAGGTATTAAAAATAAAATTAGCTGGAAAAAAGAAACCTTTCGTCAGGGAAGAAATACACTTGCTACCTTTGTAGTTCGTGGTAAAACCTTATGTCTATGCTTAGCATTAAATCCTAAGCAATTTGTAGATACCAAATATAAGGTAATGGATTTGTCTATTCGTAGTCCAAAAAGTAAGACACCATGCATGTATCGAATTTCTAATGATAGAAGAGTAAAATATGGCAAAGAATTGATTGATATGCTTTTTGTAGAGAACTATTTGTTAGAAAAAATAGACCGAGATCCTGAGGATTATATGCCTCCATATGAAACTACGGATGCTTTAATTCAGCGAGATTTAATACGAGTTGTAGGAACGGACGATTTCTCATCAAAGGATAAGGTTTCTATAGAGGAAGAGGTTATAGATACACCAGTAGAAGAGCCAAGCATTGAAGAAACAGAAGATGATTTGTCTATAGATGAGGTGGATGATTCTGAAACTGTAGAAGAAACTCTTCTAAATGGTATAGTTGTAAGATATAATAAGAGCTTTATTGCAAGACTGTCTCAAGCTTCTGATGAAATAAATCTTTGGTATTCTGAGCTCAAAAATTATATGCTATCTTTTAAGGGAGTTAAAAATAGAATCAGTTGGAAAAAGGAATCCTTCCGTCAGGGAAGAAACACACTTGCTACCTTTGTAGTTCGTGGTAAGTCATTACGCCTTTGTTTAGCAATGAATCCAAAGCAATTTGTAGATACTAAATATAAGGTAATAGATTTATCTATTCGTAGTCCAAAAAGTAAGACACCGTGCATGTATCGAATTTCAAGCTATAGAAAAGTAAAATATGCAAAAGAACTTATAGATATTCTTTTTAACCAACAATTTCATTTGGATTTTAAAGAACAACCAAATCAAGATTTTACAATTCCTTATGAAGAATTAGAAGCTTTAATTGAAAAAGATTTAGTTCGTATCATTGAAAAAAACGATGCGTTACTTATAAATAATCAAGAATTAGTAGTTGAAGCTAGTAAGGAAGAAGTAGATTTAAAAGAGGATAATCTGGAAATTGTAAATGATGTTGTTTTAGAGGATAGTGCAATTCTTCCTGATACTTATCTTGAAGATGAAGAAACAGATGATGTTGAGGAAATTGATACTAATGGGCAAATGGTTCGTTATAATCGTAGCTATCTTGCTGCAATTGCTCAGGTGCCAGATCACATTAAAAAGCTATACTCTAAATTAAAAAATAACATATTATCCTACAAGGGTGTTAAGACTAGAATCAATTGGAAAAGAGAAACATTCTTTTTAGGAAAAGAAGCCTTTGCTTGTTTTATTATACGTAATAAGAGTTTATGTTTGTGTCTTGCTATGGATCCTAAGCGTTTTAGTGAAAATGACTTTAAAGTTATAGATTTATCCTTACATAGCAATAGAAGTAACTTTCCTTGTATGTATCAAGTTTTAAATGAAGAAGCTTTATTAAATGCAATAGACATGATCCAAATACTTCTTACAGAAAAGGTAGTTGAAAAGGTTGACAAAGCAGAAACAAATTATATGATGCCTTACTCCTCTACAGAGGAATTAATTGGTAAAGGTTTAATACGCATAAGTGTTGATTCAAAAAATAAATAAATGAAAAAAGATTGTGGATTAGTCTTAGCTTCCACAATCTTTTTAATATTTTTCTACTATTAATAATTTTCTGGATAAATTTGAAAGAAGCTTTGTTCTTTACTACAAATTGGACAAGCTTTTGGGGCTTTCTTACCATAATGAATGTGTCCACAATTCCTACATTGCCACATTTCCTCGTCTATTTTTTCAAAAACCTCTTCATTTTCCATATTAGCAATTAACTTATTATAGCGTTCTTCATGGTGCTTTTCAATAGCTGCCACACCTTTAAATAAACGCTCAATTTGTAAGAAGCCTTCCTGCTTAGCTTCCTCGGCAAATTCTTTGTACATTTTTGACCATTCAAAATTTTCTCCACTAGCTGCAGTTTCAAGGTTTTTTAGCGTATCTTGTAAATATCCTAAATTTGTAAACCATAAACGTGCGTGTTCTAATTCATTATCTGCAGTGTATTGAAATATTTCAGCTATCTGTTCATATCCTTCTTGTTTAGCTTTATCAGCAAAATAAAGATATTTAGCATGTGCTTGTACTTCACCTGTAAATGCAGTCATTAAGTTTTTTTCTGTTTTTGAATTTTTAAGATCCATATTTATATCTCCTTTACTTTTGTTAATATAACCTATTTAGCAATCATTTATACAAGATTGGAATTTTTTACCAAAAATAATTATATATAGTATTGTAGAGTATAAATAAGAGTATCTATTATAGATTTAATTATATACAAATTTAAGCTTAAGTATTTTTTGATTGTGAAGATTTACTATATTTTTTAATTTTGTTAAAAAATGAAGAATTGTCAAGCCTTTGTCAGTAAAAAAATAAAAAAATTTTTATTAGTGTAATAAGAGGGGGGGGTATAGGGGGGGACACTTCCCCCTAGGAAAAGAAGAAAAGAAAGAACAAACCCCTAGGGGTTCGCGCGACTCGGTTTTTAAGCATAGTAAAATAGACAAACTTACATTTGCCTTATTTGGTCTATGCTTTTTTTGTTTTGTTATTCTATAACTCCCCAATCGTTTAGCATATGTTCTTTTCTAACTTGTAAAGGAGTCTTCCAACCTAAAGCAATTGAGGGAATATTATTGCTACGTTTTAGATATGCTTTCATTTGTAGTTGCAAATCTTCAAAGGAATAGAATTTAAGATATTTATAAAAGCGTTCGTTATCGTTTCTATGGGAGCGTTCCACCTTTCCATTATGTCGAGGTGTACGAGGCTTAATAAGTTTATGTATGATGCCTAGTTCCTCGCAGAGCATATCGAATTTATGGACTCTGTCTGTTTGCATAAGAAAAGTGAATTCTTGCCCATTGTCTGTTTGAATACATTTAGGAGCATAACCAAAATAGATTAAGGCACGTTTTACAAAGTCAACTGTACTATCTGCACATTGTTCTTTATAAGCGTATATAAATCGTTCTCTTGTGCATTCATCAATGATAGTGTATTGATAGAATTTCATATCGAAAGGCACGTCCTTTGTTCTGCAATCATAGGGAACGTATTTTACGTCAAGTTGCCATTTCTCGCCTATCGTTGTAGGTGTATCATATTTCTTTGGTTTATATGGTTTCTTTCTGCATTCATTGAAAAAGCCATTCTTACGAAGAAAGCGATATAACGAAACCGGATGTCTAGTATAAGCGTAATTAAGCCTCAATTTGCCGTATAGCTCATTTAGTCCTATATTTGGGTTTCTTCTTATCAAGTCTTTTATATGCTTGATTTCCTCGCTTGTATGAGCGTTTGGGTGTGGAGTATGAGGAGCAGAAGAATTATTTTTAAGGCTTTCAAGAGTTCCATTGTATTTGCTTTTCCAACGATACAATGAGCGTTCGCTACAATGGTATCTATGACAGACGTATTCTATTGTTGAATGTGATAATAATTTTAATGCGTTCATTTTTTCTTTTGCAGAATATGGGCTGTTATGATGATATGCTTTCATTTTGTTTTTACCTCTTATCTTTCCCCTACTTAGTGTTAGAAATACCCCTTTAAACAAGTCGTACGCGCAAGCGCGCACGAAAGGGGTATTTCTAACACTGCCATTATTTGCACCTATTCAATGCAAAAAGGCGAGCAAGCTAGACCGCTTTTCCTCGCCTTTTTTCCAACATTGAAATTATCGGTATAGCAATATTAGTGGGTATTTTTTTCTATTATAGGCATATTTTTTTAGAAATTTCAATCGCTTTTTTTCGTGTATCTTTGATACACCTTTTTTTGTTTTATCGTTTTTTTCTCTTGGGCATTCCTCAAAGGGTCGGGCTTTCTGCTCAAACAAATCTTCGATACTCGCCTCAATCCCTAATGCGTTTTTTTCTTTTTCTTGGGACACGTCCCAAACCCTTAAGCATTTCCAACATTGTTTTTATTTCTTTGATTTTTTATAACATACGCTCAACTTTATTTGAAATATCTTCATCCTTGAGTCTGTCTTGCTTCTTACCATATTTTGGCACATATCACTACGTTAAAAATTTGCTATTGTTGGTGCTTCCGTAATCTCCACCAAACCGTTTTTTTTATGCTAAAAAAAACCAATAGCATTTTTTATGTGCCCTTTTTAGGTTGCGAAGCCGACATAGACTAAAGGAAATGAAGATATACATAAGAAAGGAGTGTTTTCGCTATTTAAAAATCAAAGAAATAAAAATTCTTAGCGAGCCTCAAGCCACAGGAAATGAAGATATTGTTTCTTCTCTTGTTTGAGGGTATTCGCAAAACTTGAAAATGTCTAAATTTAGGAGGTATAAGAAAATGAAAATCAAAGACATTACATTAAAGAGCAGTAGAGAAATTGAAGTGATAGAAAGTGCAATCAACTTTCTAAACAAGAATTTATTTGACAATAAGTTGTCAAATGTTAAAGTGACTATTCAGCCAGACTCCAACACCAAAAATTTAACTTATGGTTGGGCTTGTTCGCAGATTTGGTCTAACGGCAAAGTAAGAGCGCACGAATTAAATATTACGGCGAATTCTCTTAAAAGACCTTTTAGCGAAATATGGATAACTCTTGTACACGAGTTAATACACATTTACGCATTCTGCACCGGTGACCCAAGCGGAGCAACCTCAAGACAAGGCAGATACCACGGCAAGAGGTTTAAAGAGCTTTGCGACCAATTCTTCTTGATTACAGAGAAGAATGAAACTATCGGCTATATTACACCTCATCAAAAAATGATGAAAGAGCAAAAGGAAATTTTTATGAATTTCAAAAAGTCTTGTAAGGTTAATCTAGGGCTATTATTCAAATATCAAAGAGTTATGTTTGAGAAAGAAAGCAAACCTAAGACTAGCACCACTTCAAAATATGTTTGTCCTTGTTGTGAATTAAGCTTTAAGGCAAAGAAAGGTTTAAATCTCATTTGTGGGGAATGCGAGCAAAAATTAGAGGAAATCGAGGGATAAGAAAATGAGTGTTAACTGGAACTGGAAGCAACAAATGGGGGTTATGACTCTTAAGCAGTCAACCCCCAACACAAAAGACGTAAGATTAAAAATATGTATTTATCAAGCGAATTGTCTAGGAGCATTAATTCGCGAATATAAGGACACAGAAACAAAAAAAGATATGTACTACTTTTATAGTTTCTGGAGCGACCTAGAGCATTTAAAAAGGTGTCTAGGACTTAGAAAAGGCTATAATAACATTTATGTTGATGACTGGCAGATTATCGAGAAAATCAAGCTGAATACTTACTATAAAGATAGTTTAAAGATTGCTGATTGTTTCACAAAGACTGGAGTCAAAGTTGAATTGTATAATAAAGAAATGAGGTAAAATAATAATGCAAAACTTAATGCAAGAAATAAGAAAAGTAATAAAAGAAATTAGAAAGAAATTTAAATAAATAAATAAATTTTGACATTTGATTGTCAAAAGCGAAAGGAGTTATAAAAAATGGGTCAATCAATATGGGACTACGGAACAGATTATTTTTCAATATCAATGATAAATACTAATTTCTTAAAAAGAAATGGTATTCAAATGAGAGTGAAAGATTTTAAGGATTTCATAAAAACACAACCGAACGAAGTGGCTATCACAGGTGGAGCTTTCCATATAAAGCATTGCAAAATATGGAATATAGAGAATATAAAATCTAGCTTGTCAAAACAATATTTATACTAGTATAGCAATAAAAAGCTAATGGATCTAATTATCCGTTAGCCTTTTTATTAGCTATTAAATTGCATTGAAATCTATATCAAGTTTTTTTGTAAGCTTAATTATAGAAGACTCTGCACATACGAAATATGGCGAGCATTCACTCACTTGACAAATGATATTTTCCTCATAGTCCATTAAGCAATAAATATCGTCTTTAATTCCTCTTGAATAAACGATTTTATTATCACTTTTACCAATGTATTTTAAAATGTAATCTAAAGCATTCGTAAAGGTTAAATCTAGCTTTGTAATAGGCTTAAAATCATTTCTGCCAATTCTTAACTCAAACTCTTCATTGATGAAGCATATCGCCTTTTTATGGCTTACAAAGTCGTAATATTCCTCTTTACGGATATTGCTTTTCATTGCTCCGTCCGGTACATATAAGAGTCCGTGAAAGTGGAGTCTATCCTTTTTACTACGTTCAAAGCAACCCATATATAACCAACCATAATTGGAATGTAAATTTTGCAGTTTCTTTTTAAGTGCTTTTACAAAGCTATCTTCATTATGTTTCTTATCATCATAGGTAAAAGTGACAAAGTAATTCCAATCATTATTTAAGGCTTTAACCTTAAATCTACGTTTCCTAGATTTGAGATTGTTTTTCTCATTATCTACAAATTTACTGATAGCGTCTATATATTGAGGTTTTAAAATTTCATCATCAAACTTATAAAATGCTTTTAATTCCTCATTATTAAATATTCGTTCAATCATTATTTCTTTAATCAAACTATCTTTTATTTGCTCCTCAACGAAAAGCCTTAAATAAGTGCTTTTAAGCTCGTTATAGAGCTTTCTATAATAATTAGGTATTGGCTTTCTGCCCTTATGCTTAAAAGAAAAGAAGAGCCTTGCCCACTGATTATAAAATAAGTCTTTCTTTTCTTCACAATCAAACCCTTTTTTGTTCAATTCCTCAATAGAACTAGTCGCTATTTCTAATGCAGAAAGAGGAGAAGCATTTGTATAGGGTTGCACTAAATAATGACATCCGTCGAAACGAACTTTACATAATTCCATTTTTTTACCTCTTTTTAGTTGATTTTCTTATAACAATTGTGTATAATAATAGCAAATGGATAACATGGAGTTACCCTCAAGTCCTATCGTTACGAGCGATAGGCATTTTTTTATTATAAATACTTATTTACTTTACTTTGCAGCTTAACCTTTTCTTTAGGTGTTAACTGCATATTTTTAAATTTAAAGCCTTTCTTTTCATATAGCTTATCATTACTAATTGTTTGAGCATTATTCATACTTATTGCTCTATCGCCGTCAAATTGAGATAAGGACATTAATTTCTTTTCTTTGTAAATTGGAACTACTTGTACTAGTCTATCAGTTTTCTTTTTCGCAAGAACTACTAACCGAAGCTTATTTCTAGTTCCGCCGACGTGTCTATCATTAACTATAAATACGTCGCCTAATTTCATTTCACTTTTTGTTTTAGAAATTGTATTCAAACGTCGTCTAGCCCATTCTTTCCTTTTAGAACTTTCATTTCTATTATTAAGAATAGAAGCGAAGTAGTGCCTTTTCTCGCCTAATGAATAACATTTCTTTTTACCAAATCCAAACATATTTTATTACCACCTTTCTTTTTGACAATCTAATGTCAAAATATTAATTCGACATCCGTAAAAACATTTCTATTTGTTAGAGCTTCGTCTAACCATGGATTGCGATTTTTAAGCCAACTTTTAAACTCATCTATTGCTTTATAGTAAACCTCGTATATTGACTTAACAGAAATGGTTAAATTTTTATAACCGGCTTGCCATTCATACTCATTACCAAAATTTTTTTTAGCATACACTGCATAACGAATTTTAACATTATAAACTTTCATTTTTTATATACCTCGTAATCTTGTAATTGTATTAAGTCATTAAAGAAATAACTATTTTCGGATAGCATTTCTTCAAAACTCGCTTTTGTATCTTTAAATTCCTGTAAATCATTCAAGCCTAATTTCGATTTTAAAGCCTTTTGTGTAAAGAAATCGCTAAAGCAATCAGTACTAAAGCGCTTAGAATAAATTTTCTTAAACATTAAATAATAGTTATTACTTTTTGTTTCGCCGTCCATACGGCCACTTTCTATTGATGTATCAAGTTTATAATAACCAAAAGTATTTGTATTTCTTATAAGAAAGGAATTAAGTTTACTTACAAAGCCGTGATACAAATACATTCTTAAAGTATTAGAGCCGTGACTATATCTATAATTGTAATAGTTCTTTTTAAATCTGCTTATAAGCCAACCAAATATAAACTCATAGAAGAAGAACAGAGGTCTTGAATTCTTAGTATCGCTAGTCTTTTCGACGAAAATGATTTCTGCCAAATCTCTTGCGTCAGCTCCCCACGACTCCGGTCTTTGGTCATCACAAATAATTTTCACAAACGGAAAATTGTCTATTGTCGCAGAGTGTCTAATCATTTTCAATGTCGTATTAAATAAATCATTTTTTTGGTTTGCCTCATCACTCTTTTTTTTGACCTCTTGCAGTTCTACAGAGTTTTTACGCTCTTTGCCAATTTCCGTTATATTGATAACCCCAAATTCAAATAAGTCTTGTTTCTCGTTTTCTTCGATAACCCTTTTGCCAAGCCTTAACATATCAAAATCGAGTATATGAGCGTGTCTTGAATAGGCTTCCATAAGTCTTGTATCACGTCTAAATAAATCGACATTCCAAAGCGGAAAGTTTCCTATGCTTTCAAGTACATTATCAATCCTAATAGAATAATTACTTATAAGCAAACTAGACTCGATAACATAAACAAAGTAAAGCTGAACATAGGTTTCTATAACGTCCCATATATAATTGATAGAAAGACTGTCATTATATTCCATTCCATATCTTTCATAATCATACATATAGATATTTCTTTTTAATGGTCGTTTTTCAAACTTTATACGCTTACTATGAGTGTATCTCTTACAAGTTGCCAAATTATATACAGAATGCCTTTCTATAGCCTTTTTTAGGTCGTTTTCGAGGTTTATCCAAGGGAAGAAAGGAAACTTCAAATCACACTTCAAAAGTCTTGTAAAAGCCTCATCACGAAACATTATTTCTTGTGATAAAGCTATATCACAAATCATAGTTGTTTTTTTACTTCCCATTGTGCCATTGAGCATTAAAACGATAGGTCTTTCGTTAATATAGCCTCGGTCCTTTAGTTCCATATGCTCTAACCTTTCATAACCGATTTTCTTACATATAGCATTAATTACGATAAAAGCAATCAATCCCCAAATAATAGGGTGGAAAAAGTTAATCACAACTGATAAATCAAATAATAATTTTATGGCTTGTATATATAATGTTGTTGTCTTAAAGGTACATACAAAGTAAAGATAATAAGCTATAAACTCAATAACGATTGCAACACCATTAAAATTATATAGCCAAATCAAGACCCACAATTTCAAATAGAAATTATGCTCTATTAGAAATTGATAGAAACTGATTATCCAAGCCCTTACAGGTAAACATACTTTTCGTTCAAATTTCTTCCATATCTGTAATGGTTTGCTATCTTTATTGTAGTCATTGTCTATTGTGTTTTTTGTGAAGTTCTTTGCAATAATCAAAATCAAAATAACCGGCATCACTATTATAAGAACTTTAGATACATAATACATAGCACTACCAAGACTATTTATATAGTTCATGAAGTTTTCTTTATTTGCCCACAAAGACCAATAATCGCCCCAAAGTATTTTAAAATCTTCCCAATTATTAGGTAAGTTTAATGGCAATGCCAAAGGACAAGAAGAGAAGTCATTAACTGATAATTCCCCTTTTAAATTCAAATCAAATAAATTGTTAATATAGAATAAGCAAGAATTCTTTAAATCTGTAAAGCTCTCTGCAATTCTGTCATCAGCATATTTAAAATAGAATATAGCAAAGAGAAGAAATATGATTGTTATAACTCCACATATATAATGTCGATAATCTATGTTTTTTAATCTTTTCATATTCCTACCCCCTTTGCCGTAAATATAAAATAACCAATGATAAATAATACTAATAAAATTATAATAATACCTAATGTAATTCTTAATCTGTTCATTTTTTACCTCTTTTGTTTTTTGACAACGAAATGTCAATATTTTTTTTCTTTTTACTTATCGTTCTAATTGTGATATAATTATAAATAAGGAGTGATATATGATGACCGACCCAAATAATAAACCAAGTGGTATAGGTGGGCTAGATATGGAGCCAATATGGGAACTTTTATTTTTTATAACGCTAGTCGCAATCATAATAGCAGTAATCTACATAATCTATTTAAAACACAAACTAGATAAATATGAAGAACAAGAGAACAAGCAAGAAGAATAATGCTTGTTTTTTTATTTTCTTTTAAATACCCATTTTATCAATTTAAAAGGAAGAGAAAGTACATACTTAATCGCTCTAAAAATTTCTTTAATTATCAAAATAAATGGTGTCAAGAAATTGGATAAACACATTATTATAATCACTAATACAATAAGCCCTAATACCATAAATAATTTTTCAAAAAATTCTTGTAATGTCTCTAAAATTTTCGTAGTACCTGTTCCACTTGATTCATTAGTAGGGTCTGTTAATGAATTAACTACACCTAAATCATACGTTTTACCACTCGTATCTAAAAAATGCAATCTTAAAATACCAACGTCATAAATATCATAATAATTTGAGGTATAGCCTCCGTCATAACCAATAAAACTACGTTCTGTTTCAGTATAAGTAAAAACCCATTGACTATTTTCTATCATTTGTCTAGCGTCATCATTAATAATTACTTTATTATTTTCTACATTCTCAATAAATTCGCTTGAAGATAAAATTCTATTCCATTCAAATGTTCTAGCTCCCAAGCCCTCACCGGTATAAGACATTGTATCAGCATCAGTTAATGTAATGGTTTTCGTTTCCTCTTCGCCATAATAATAATTAGTTCCAACACCAAGACCCCAAGTTTCCCTAACAGACTTTTTACCATAAGACAAATCGGCATCATATATATGTTTAATTACATAATCATCACAATTAAAAGCAATATACCAACAATCGCCTTTATTAAATAGTCCCACAAAGTTTCCCCAAGTTAAGCCATGATTAAACTCGAAATGAGAATTAATAATTGTATCAATTATCATTGTATTAAAAGTATTCATTTCATAAGCAACAGAGTTATTAATATCATAAGCATACCATTGTTGACCTACAGAATAAGCTTTATCGGTAAAATCTGTATAGCCTCCCTCATCGGTTTTATCGCCGTCAATAGAAGAGTTAAACTCTCTAAAAATTGAAATGATATTATAATACCTTTGAGTATCCCATGGAACCTCAAAATTTTTCACTAGATATTTATCGAATACGTCACTTGTAGAAAGTAGCTCTAATGGATATAGTTTAGGCTCAAGCCCTTTGCCGTCTTTTGAAAAACCATAAGATATTGAAATTTTAGTACCTAATAAATCAATAGTTTTATGTGAGGGTTGATACACATAAATTATTAATTCTTTACTTTTTGTTTCGCCTATCTGTATCACTTTAAGTGAATAATCATCAGCAATGTCTTTATAATCATTTTGATTAAAATTAGGGTCGCTAGATAAATCATTTATTACAGATGTATTATCTTCTATAGAAGCATTAGCAGTCAATCCAAAGGCTAGAAGACCCACAAACGCTAATATCACTAATAGCATAAAGATTAAAGTTCGTTTAAATATTTCTTTAAGCAGTTTCATACTTTACCCCCTTTTAGTTAAATAGAGTAGAGCCTAAACCCTACCCTATTTTTTATCACTTTGTTAATGAAAGGCAACTTGCAAATTTTGAATAATTGGAGCCGATTACACTCTCATTTGAACAATAAACACTCATTAATACATATTGTGTATCTCTCTTTAAAGTGATAGTATAATCATTGGCACCTACATTATAATCAGTATGTGTAAACTTAGTATCGGCAGTAGGCCTTTCGTTAAACTCGAAAACTACAAAAATTAAAGCAGACTCCTCTTTTTCAATTTTCGAAAAATCAACTTTTAATGTTTTATTCACACCTGTATAACACAATGTTTCAGTAGTTGAGCAGAATTGAGGATTCGGACTTATTACCAATTCCTCTGTTATCTTCATTCCATTTACAAAAATAGAGTCCTCAACATTGTTTACAATTCGATAATATCTATCCTTAATATAAACAAATCTATCTTCAATTTTATTTGCGTTTTTTGACACTTTAATGTCAATTTGATTTGCATACTTGATTTTTTCAGTCCAAGAAATTTTGCCGTCATCATCATTGTTAGGTAAAATCATAATACGAGCATACGCACATTTAAGAGGTAATTCGCCACTAAAACCCTCACTCATTATATCAGTAGAAGAAATATAGTTATCTACAACATCATAGTAGAAAATTTGATAATCAATGGTAGCGTCAAAATCAAGAGTGACCTTTAAACCCTCACAAGCAAATTTATCTTCCGTATACAATGTTGTTTTATCTTCTACATATTTACCATTTGCATTCAATCCACCTACTTTAAACGTAGGATGAATAGATACATCATCCTTTTTAATGAAATGAGAAGTGATTGCAATAACACCACCCAAAACACCTAAACCTAATACAATTAAACCAATTGTCTTAATAATCTTTTTACGTCTAAACATTTTTTATTTTCCTTCTTTCTTTTTTTGTTTTTGACATTATGTTGTCAAATTATAATAAGACTATAAATACCAACAATCATCACGTGATACAGAAGTCTTTTTGTTAGTAGTAATTCTATTATGATTACCATTATTGTGTTTCTTTTTATGCTTTCTAGATTTTAAACCTTTAGCAAAGCCACACTTAACACCACGACCGAATGCTTTACGCTCGCCATAAGTAAATTTAAACATATATATGCTCCTTTCTTAATGATTTTTGTTTTTGACATTATGTTGTCAAAAATAATAAGAGGGAACAAGTTTTACCTCATTCCCTCTAGGTGTACAATACAACACCTTTTATCTCAAGTCAGCGAGGTATTACCGACATTGAAACCTCAATTATTAATTATCTGTGTTTTCTGTATCGTCTTCGACTTTAACTTCGGCTTGTAAGTCATTGTATAACTTATCAATCAATGCTAAATTACTTTCGCCACTTGGAATGACACGCGCTCTTAAATCGCCAGCCTCATTTACTACCTCAAAGCGATAAGTAGTAGTCTTTCGATTTGTAGCTAAATCTCGAGTGACTTTGGCAATCTTAAATAGTTCAACTTTCTTTCTATCCTCGAACACCATGTCTAATACGTCATACATACCCATATCATTTTTAGGCACGTCCATACGAATTTCCTTTTCGATTGGTGTTCCTCTTACAATGAAAGTTCCTCTTACAAAATAATTTGCATAATCTTTTCCGTTTGAATGTACAAACTTTCTTTCCAAATAAATTGC
>Ga0137297_10139_pt1 | contig 59097 bp, 49 predicted proteins | sample RamsorincwithD2O_FD_97191 | JGI IMG/M metagenome (GOLD analysis project Ga0137297, IMG submission 97191) | Mouse cecal microbial communities from Vienna, Austria - Mucin amended with D2O | ecosystem: Host-associated > Mammals > Digestive system > Large intestine > Cecum | place: Austria: Vienna...
GAGAGCGGCGGTTTCCGTGCGGCTAGTTCCTTAAGTCTTCTCATTATCTCATCCCACTTATCTTTTCTGGATTGGAGCCTGGAAAGAGTTTCAGAAGGGAAATCCAGTTCGCTTGTGTTTCTTTCCAATGCCTCATCTATTATTTTTTGGACTTCTCTGTCTAGTTCTTTAGGTTTCTGCTCTAAAAGAGCTTCTAGCCTCATTCCAATTTCATCTCCTTTTTCTTCGGCTATTTGGCGCGCTGAGAAAGTTTCGGAAGGAAGATTATTGGATTTCCAGTTTTCTCCCAATACTTCATTCAATACTTTTTCAGATTCTCTAAACAGTTCCTCTTTTGAGAGCGGAGGTTTACGCTCGGCCAGTGCATCCAATCGCCTAGCTATCTCAGTTCCTTTTTCATCTATACGATGTTGAGCCAAAGAGGTTCCGGAAAGAAACTCGTCCGGGTGATCCTTATCTCTTCCCATGGCTATGTCTAGCCTTCTTTCTACCTCTCTTTCGAACTCCTCTACACTGTCTGGAAAATCTTCCGACAGCAATTCATCGACGATTCTATCCATCTCTTTTTTCTCATCCTTCAAAGGCTTAGAGGTTGAAGAATCAAGAGAATGCGTACTGCGTTGCCCCTGATGTTGAGAGAGAAAACTATAGGTGCTCTTGCGGTTTGCTCGTAAATATCGAGAGAAAAAATTATCGGAGTTCTGGTTTTCAGAATGGACAACGTCGTCTGGGCTAGCTGGAGCGTGAGCTCCGTATTTATTCTGAGCTTTTTCTGAATCAAGCAGTAAAAAAATTAGAACAAGAAAGTTCAAGAACGGAATGAACTGTCCAACTGCCCACCAGCCGGAATGGTTTCTATCATGGAGTCTTCTAACGGTAACGGCTAGCGCTGGGCAAAAAATAAATACGCAGAATAGAACCTCCAAAATAGTGAGAACAGAAACTAAGGCAGGATAGTTGCTTAGTGCAGCCAGCATTACTCTGTATTTTTCTCCGGATGCAGTTTCTCCGTGAATAGTTCCAGTAAGAAGAGAAAAGCTGAAAAGAACAAAAATGTTAATTAACGCGAATGACCAAAATTCAGCTCTGGAAGCTCTGCCATTGAAATCGAAGTATTTTTTTAAGCAATAGCGGTACCAGCTCAACATATCCCTTTCTCCTTTTGTTAGATGATAACTGATGAGAAACACAGAAAAAATAGGTTTTGTTTCTTAGAAGCAATGCTGAAAGGGAGGACAACACCATGAATCATTTGTAAAAATTACTGCTTCCATTTAAGACAGCAGATGGAAAATCAGCCAAAGTCAGAAGTTTGAGGTAAGAGGTGCGATACAATCCCCAAAAACTCTGAATAGGTAAATTCCTCTCATGAAGAAAACACTTCTTTCTATTTCTTTGGCAGTCTCTGCCGCTCTTTTGTTAACTGCGTGTAAAACAACCGAGCCTTATTACAGTTATTCATTCGAGCCTAATGCACAAATTCAGCGTGCATGGCATCGCATCGATGCAAAAGACATTGGGGTAGAACAAGTAAGGGTAGTCAAGATAATAGACTTGGATTGTGCGGGCGACAGAATTGCCATTCCGGGTGAGGGAGATTTTTCAGATCTGAGGGACGCTTTCGCTCATTATTGGAAGAATGCTTTCATCACCGATCTTTCCAGTGTTGGAATGCTCAATCAAGAAAATCCAAAGGTTAAGCTCTATAACCTCATTGACTCCGTCAAAATTATTGCTGAACCGACTCAGCTACAATGGCGGATCAAGATGGAAATTTTTTCTTCCAATGGCGGTATGCTTAAACAAGAAATTACCTATAACGCCCCGACTGATGGGTTAAAGAACATGAGAGAGGGTTGTTCACGATTAGCCGCGGGACTTGATAAGGCGGTTGCTTGGTCAATCCTTAAAACAATTAGTGATCCAAGATTCCAAGAAATGGTTCAGCCTGGTCTCGGGTACGTTCCATCAATGAAGGCAGTAAGTATCACATCAGTATTCCAACCTGATACTGAAGAAGATTATTGGAAATCAAAACCGACCCGCTAAATTTTTTATCCTCTTTAAGACGACGGTTTTAAACCGCTTCCTTAAAGAGGCATTTTTTCAAGCCTTAAATTTAAAGTAATTGCAAGAAAGCTCTTCGTTAAAGACTTATTTTGGCAATCTGTAAAAGATGAGGCCTATTTTGTCTTTTAACAAAAACTCTTTGTCGTTTAAGAAAATATTGCCTTTGGTAGACTGATTTCAATGAAAAGCTGATGTGTAAAGGACTTATCTCTTGATCCTTGCCTTCAGCAACTACTTTCAGCTTAGGTTGATTGGGTTAGTTTTTAAACCAATAAAACCTCTAGTTTCTACCGAGGGAAAAATGTTTGACTTTGAGACATGGGTTGATAGATGCGGACACGATTCGATGTCTGCGGATCGATTAAAAAATGATTTATGGCAATTGCCGCTAGGAAATCCAAAGCCGGAATTTGACGCAATTCCGTTATGGCTGGCAGACATGAACTTTGCCACCGCTCCTTGCGTTATCGAGGCAATCAAAAAACGTTTGGAACACCCAATCTTTGGCTATTTTGCTCCGTCAGCCGAATATTATGAAGCAATCAAGAAATGGCAAAAAGACAGCTTCGGCGTAACTGATTTATCGGAGCAAAACATTGGATATCAAAACGGCGTTTTAGGCGGTGTCACTAGTGCTTTATCCGTCCTTACGGATAGGGGCGGAGCAGTGTTGGTTCACTCTCCAATTTATTCAGGCTTTTTAACCCAGTTAAATCGAAATGGTTATGAGATTGTTTTGAGTGACTTAGTAGTTGATGAAGCTGGAGTTTGGAGAATGGATTTTGCTGATATGGAAAGAAAAATCCAACAACACAAAATCCATACTCTCCTTTTTTGTTCCCCTCATAACCCGACTGGCCGGGTCTGGAACCGAGAGGAGCTGGAACAGTTATCAGATCTCTGTGAAAAATATGATGTCTACGTTATTTGTGATGAGATCTGGGCTGATTTCACTTTATTCGGGAACCGTCATATTCCGCTTCAAACTGTGTCTCCTGTGCTAAAAGAAAGGACGATGGCCTTTTATTCTCCATCAAAGACATTCAACTTAGCCGGTATTGCCGGTGCCTATCATATAGTTTATAACCAGAGACTGCTGGATCGTCTTTCTTGGCAGAGCTGCACATCACACTACAACGATATGAATGTTCTTACAATGCATGCACTGACAGGAGCTTATTCAGAACAAGGAAGACTTTGGCTGGATGAGCTTAAGCAAGTTCTTGAAGAGAACATTACTTACGCCACATCTTTTATTCATCAAAATTTTAATGGCGTCCGCTTGGTTAAGCCTCAAGGCACATTCGTGATGTTGCTTGAATGTTCTCAATGGTGTCAAAAACACGGGGTGGCCATTGAAGAAGTTTTGCTAAGAGGAGTGGAAGCCGGAGTTATTTGGAGAGACGGAAAGGCTTTCAACGTTCCATGCGGAATCAGAATGAACGTTGGAATTCCGTTTGCAAAGATGAAGGAAGTATGCGACCGACTGCTCAAGTACGTTTTTGTTTAATTCACTAGCACGAAGATTAACTGTCGGACTTGAAAAAATCTCTCGGACAAGAGCCATAAAGATTCTTGAACTGAATTGAAAATGCCGATGCATCGCCATATCCAGCCAGAATTGCAGCGGACTTTACGGAAGAACCATTTGCCATTTTTTCAAGAGCAAATATAAGACGCATTCGGTGCTTCCAATCACGGAAGTTCATGCCTGTGGCTTGGATGAAGTGACGAGTTAGAGTTCTGGGAGTCACATTTAATTTTTTGGCCAGGTCTTGTGCGCTGGTAGACCACGCACGATGATGGAGCAAATCATTGAGCACTGAGCGTAAAGGATCTTCCTCCGGCATTAAGACATCTGCGTTGAAAGCTTTTGTCTCTCTGACTAAAAGCAGAAGTAAGCGTCTCATTTCTTGCTTTGCGGCAGGAAACTGGTGCTGAAAAAGAGTTGCAATAAGTTCTCTAATTAAAGCGGTGGCTGCAAAGACTTTAATGCTTTTTGATTCAAAGATATCTTTGTATTCGGCCTTATCAAAATACAAAGAGCGCATTTTAGTAGCGGATAAAAATGTGATTGTATGTTCAATTCCGGCAGGAATCCAAAGGGCTTGAAAAGGAGCAATTATTCTTCTGCCTTGGCCGGTAGCGGCAAGCATTACGCCTTCGCAAGCGTAAAGAAGCTGAGCTCTTGAATGTTTGTGAGCCGGACGCATTTCTCCGGCTATATAGTCTTTAGAGATGGATTGCCACTTGTCAGAGGTTTCAGTTTGCATTTTTGTTCAGATAAAGAACGCAATTCGTTTCATGAGTTGGTGCAATTAAGAGGGCAGGAGGAAAGTCTCTTCTGTGTCCCTCTCTACTAAATATTATATTTTTACAAGGAGTCAAAATGATAAAAAACACCAGTCAGAATGATGCAATTGTCCACCAAGAGTGGTGTTCTCCTTGCGGTTGGCTAGATTTAGCTTCTATTGGGCGTAACCTCGTAATGAGTGATTGGGTAGATGGTTGGCATCGCCTTCCAACGCTAGCTCGCTTTCGTCGTTTAACGAAGAAAGAATTTGTAGTCGGTTCATCACCGGTTATTGAAAAGGCAAAGACGCAGCTGATCGAATATTTTCAAGGCAAGAGAGAAGAGTTTGATCTTCCGCTTCAATTTATAGGAACAGACTTCCAGAAACAGGTTTGGGCGGCACTTCTGGATATTCCTTTTGGAGAAACTAAGAGCTATGGCGAGATAGCTACTGCTGTTGGTTGCCAAGCTTACCAAGCTGTCGGAGGGGCTGTGGGATCGAATCCTCTCTCTATTATTGTTCCGTGCCACAGAGTTATAGGAGCCAACGGCAAGCTCACTGGCTATGGTGGTGGCTTTGAGGCCAAAACGTGGCTGTTATCACATGAACGAGCAAAGTTCTACCTCTCTTGAGCTCAGCCGCTAAGGAGATTCTACTTAGAGGCAAACGGAGTTTCGACGTTGACGCATGGAAATAGCGCAGGTACTGAAATTTTTACGTAGGTAGTCTTGAAGGATTAAAGAAAATGGACAAAGGAAATCAGAATGTGATTGTGATATTTGAGGTAAAGCTATTTCCTAACAAAAAAGAACACTATCTTAAGTTAGCAGCCGAACTTAAACGGTTGCTCAATGGTGCAGAAGGATTTGTACGTGCAGAAAGATTCGTCAGTTTGAAGGACGAAGACAAGCTTATATCTTTGAATGTTTGGAAAAGTGAAAAAGACGTTGAAAGATGGAGAAACACCATGGCGCATCGAATGTTCCAGAAAGAAGGCAAGTCTAAACTGTTCGAAAGTTACAGAATAACCGTTGCTCATGCAGTGAGAGAATACGGGAACAAGGAGCGTGCGAAGGCCCCCGAAGATTCCAACAAATATTTGCTGGAAGAAAATGATGAAAGATGAGTCTTTCTTTGTTTATGGAGAAAAAGAAATCAGCTTCCTTAAAGCCAAAGATAAGCGGCTAGGTGAGGTTATCGAAAAAGTAGGTCTCATCGAAAGAAAAGTTATCCCAGACTTATTTTCTGCTCTGTTCACTCTATTGTCGGTCAGCAGATTTCTACTAAAGCTCATTCCACAATTTGGCACAGAATGACGAACGAACTCGGATATCCGTTGTCTCCTACACAAATTGCCGGCTTGGAGAAAGAAACTTTACAAAGATTTGGTATCACTTTTAAGAAAGCGGAATATATCTGGGAGGCGGCTAAGAAAGTTGTGAACGGAGATTTAGACATTGAGAAGCTTAAGTCTTTGCAAGATAACGAAGTCTGCAAAGAATTGGTAAAGCTAGATGGAATTGGAATTTGGACGGCAGAAATGTTGTTAATTTTCTCGATGCAGCGGCCAAATATATTGAGCTTCGGTGACTTAGCCATCTTAAGAGGGATGCGGATGGTTTACCATCATCGACAAATCTCTAAAAAGCTTTTTGAAAAATATAAAAAACGTTTATCTCCTTACGCATCTGTGGCAAGTCTTTATTTTTGGGCGGTTGCCGGCGGAGCCGTCCCGGAAATGAAGGACTATGCAACTAAAAACCGCTCGTTGAAAAGATGAAAAATAATTTTTGAAGTCTTGAGAGGACAAAGCTCTTCAGCGTTGTCCGGTGAAAGTCAGGTTAGTTTGTAAAGATGCACCAGAATTTTTTCAGCAAAGCTCATGACTGCACCAGTAATTGCCAGGAACGAAAGGTGCAGCCTTATTTATAGTCAACTGACCTTTTGAAATCCGGAAAAATTAAAAATATTGTTGCTGTTCTGCCAGAGATCAAAAAATCTGGTTCTAGATTGAGAATACCAAGCCGGATGCTTTAAGTACCACCTAACCGTATCATTCAGAGCGGCTTTTATTTCTTTTGGATTGTCAATCTGCAGCGGAATGAGTTCATTTTCCCAACTGTTAGAAATTCCATTTTGAATCGCCGGGTTATCCAGTTCATCAATCAAAGCTTGATACTTTCCCATTGGGGGAGGTACTTCTGCATTAAGAACGTCACAGATGGTGTTAGCAATCTCAAGCTGAGAAAGTTGGGAGGCCGGAGGAAGGAGGCGGTAATGCTTTCCAAGCTCCCCGTTCTCTTCTATGTACAGAAGGGCTGATACAACATCATCTACGGAGACGAGAGGATCGTCAATAAGAGCTTCCGGAACGACCGGAATGCTTTCTCCTTCGATCGCACGATAAATCATGAAAGGAGTGGGGCTGTCTGGTTGTTGGAATGGACCGAAAACCGAAGGAACGGATAAAGTTATTATAGGCAGCCCCTGTGAGGCGTAACCGTCAATCATCTGTACAGCTTTTTCTGAAAAACCATTTTTACAGGTTCTGGTGGTCAGAAAAATGATCTTTTGCGCATTCTCAGGGTTCCGAACAAACCTGTTTCTCCAAAGAGTTAATGAATCTAAAAAAGTCTTCAATCCCTCTAGGGCATCCTCCACAGACTTATTCCTGGGAGCTATCGTGACAAAGATCGTATCTACTGCAGCTGTAAGAAGCGCTTGACGGACTTCATCAGCATGGGAAACGTCGCAGCGGGCAAAAATATGGTGGGGCTTCTGCATCAAATCAGCGATATTGAGCAGATTTCCAGAACCCGAAAGGTTATCAAAATTATAAACCTGCCGATTTTCTTCAATAAGTCGATAGGCAAGGTTGGTACCAATAAAGCCGGCACCACCAAAAACTGCAACACGTTTCAAACTTGCACCTCATATTATTGGTTTCATTTTATTTAACGGCTGTCAAAATTAAAATTGGGATTTGTTATAGAGTAAAAATACTTAGTACTTACCGCCTATATCTCAATTTGTCAGTTTTAGGGGTTAAATTGAATTAAAACCTCTGATATTTGTCATTTATTTCATAATGTAAGAACATAATTTCGCTATATTACAAACTTATTTAATATGACTAAATAAACTATCTATCCATGGAAATTACTAAGGATTATGAGGCGGATAAATCACAGACCTATTTAGATTTTTTATTCACCCCTGCAAACAACATGGACAATACTACCAATAATTTTCTGGTTTTCATTTAAGCAAATTAAGAATTGGTATACGAAATAACAAGGTTTTACAGAATTAGTGCCAATTTTTAATTTGAGCCCCGAGTTTCTTCAGAAAGAAACATTTCCGTGCTATTTGTATATCATTGAAGCCTACTCAAACAAAGGTAAAAAATGATTAGATATTTAACAGCTATTACTGCCGCAGTTCTCCTTTCTACAGGAGCCGCCGCTCAAAGTATTCAACTAAAGTCATTGCCCGCTGGTTCAAATCTTACATTTGTTGCACAAGCAAGTTCGGAAATCCCGAATGATCTGGCAGTTATGGTTTTCTCGGCTGTTTCTGAGAGTAAGGATCTTCCGACTGCTCAGTCAAATCTAAATGGGATTATGGCTGAGGCACAAAAGACTATCTCTGATTTTTCTTCTTTAGCAAAAATTCAAAATTACGGTTACTCCGCTTTTCCTGTCTATTCCAAACCAAAAGCAGGACAGGCACCTGAAATTGTTGGCTGGAAAGCCGTTCAGCGTATCCAGGTTCAGACTGAAGATATTGAAGGAGTTCCTGCTCTCGTTCAAACCGCACAAAACTCCAAATTGGCTTTGGACAACATTAACTACGGCTTGACAAAGGCAACCAAAGAACTTACTCAAGAAAAATTAATCGGAATGGTTGTCGAAAACGTCAACAAAAAGGCAGCCAATGTTGCATTAGCCATGAAGCTTCCGGTTGAAACTTTTTATATAGAAAAGCTTGAGTTCAACCAAGGATTTGATTCTGCTCCGCGAAACTATGCAGTGCGCTCCATGTTGGCGGCTGATTCTTCTGCAGGGGTGACGATGCCGTCTTTCGAAGCCGGTACTTCTAATGTAGAGCTATCTGCACGGGCAAGCCTGAAAATTCTACCCGACAACCCACAGTAACCCGACTGCAAACTCGAATGATTAGTTGAAAATCGGTTAATTTTGCGTTTTTGTTTGCTCTTTGGTGCTCATGCACTAGGGTTTTTGACTAAAATAATCAAGATATGCATAAACAGTCGCAGAAGTTAATTGAATCTGCGGAAACTAATAAGGAGATTTATTCGTGAGACCAAATTCATCCCACCCCATTCTTGCTAAAGAAGGTTGGGGCATCATAGGCGCTTCAATTTTTGTGGCCCTTCTTGTTTGGCTCCTTTTCGGAGGATTTATATCCTTCCTTTGCTTTGTCCTGTTGGCCTTCGTTATTCAGTTCTTCAGAGATCCTCCCAGGGCAGTCAGCCAGACACCTCATGCTGTATTAGCCGGTGCTGACGGCAGAATCTGCAAGATTCAAAAGTGTATTAACCCGTATACCGGCAAGGAAGAGATGTTGATCTCTACCTTTATGAACGTTTTCAATGTTCACTCTAACTACTGCCCCGTTGGCGGTAAAGTTGAAGCCATCGAATATATCCCCGGTTCTTTCGTTAACGCCGACCTGGACAAGGCCAGCGAACAAAATGAAAGAAACGCTGTTGTCGTTAAGTCCGACGAAGGTCCTGTTATCACTTTTGTTCAGATTGCCGGCTTGGTTGCTCGCCGCATCATTTGCCATCTGCATGTTGGTGAAGAAGTTGAAAGAGGGCAGAGATACGGGTTCATCCGTTTCGGATCCAGAGTTGATATCTATGTTCCTTTGAATTCAGAAGTTTTAGTTTTCGTAGGACAGAAGGTCAGAGCCACTGATACAGTGATTGCCCTTTTGAATCCGGAAAAATTGGAAGAACCGGTCCAAGGTCAGCCTGTCCCTGAATTAGAAGCTTCTGAAAAAGTTGAAATCCCGGTTGCTCAGCCGGCTCAAACAGCTGAAAAACAGGAGGCATAAATGCCCACACCAAGCGATAAGATGAAAGCCGCTCGCTCGAGAAGACGTTTAAGTTTGGCGCCTAGACCACGTATTACTCCTCAGGCTATTGTCAAGGAAAGAATTGACACGGTAAAGAAGAAAGGGATCTATCTTCTTCCGAACTTATTTACTCTTTCCAGCCTTTTTTCGGGCTTTTTCGCAGTAGTCGTAGCAATCCAAGGAGATTTCGAGAAAGCTGCTCTTGCCATTTTCGTTTCCATGGTGTTGGACGGATGCGACGGACGCGTTGCGCGTTTGACTCATACTTCCAGCCAATTTGGTGTTGAATTCGACTCCTTGGCAGATATGTGTGCATTCGGCATGGCACCGGCTTTGGTTATGTATCAGTGGTGTTTGCATGATCTAGGTCGTCTGGGTTGGGCGGCTGCATTTGTTTACTGTGCAGGTGCGGCTCTGCGACTGGCACGCTTCAACACTAATGTCGGGGTTGTTGATAAGAGTTTCTTCCAAGGTCTTCCTTCTCCGGCAGCGGCTGCTCTTGTGGCTGGTTTCGTTTGGCTTGCCGCCGATCAAAGAATTCCGGTTAATGCGGCATGGCTGCCTTGGCTCGCATTAGTTATCACCGTTTATGCCGGTTTAACCATGGTCTGCAACGCACCTTTCTATTCTGGAAAGAGCTTTCATTCCGGTAAGAGTGTTCCTTTCTGGGTTCTGATTGCTGCCGTTGTTGTTTTGTTTGTTGTAGCAAATGATCCTGCTTTGGTGGTATTTGTCCTCTTCTGCTGCTACGCACTCAGCGGATTTATTTACCAGTTCTATCTTTGGTACACAGGGCAAGATAATCCGGTCAGACCCAAAGAAGATGAGATCGAATTAGACGAGCCGGAAGAACCTGTTGAGGCTCAAGATCGGCAATAATTAATTTGATCAAACTTCGGCGCCCGAGTGGCGCCTTTTTTATTTGTCAAAAACTACGATTTCTTTTCACACCTCAATATAATTGATAGGATTAGATATAACTCTAAGTCTATAAACCTTAAATCAGAAGACCATATGAATACACCGGAAAAATTAATCATTTTTGATACCACTCTTCGAGACGGTGAGCAAAGCCCAGGCGCCACAATGGGGCAGGCAGACAAATTAAGAATTGCTAAACAATTAGAAAGAATGGGAGTAGACGTTATCGAAGCTGGTTTTGCAGCTAGCTCTCCCGGTGATTTCGCTGCAATTCAAGCGATTGCTCAGGTCGTTAAAAATTCAACCGTCTGCTCTTTGGCAAGAGCTAACCTTAAAGATATCGAAAAGGCCGGCTTGGCTATTCAAGCTGCTCCCAGAAAGAGAATTCATACTTTCATTGCTACTTCTCCCCTGCATATGGAGAAAAAGCTCAATTTGCAGCCTGGCCAAGTAATTGAAGCTGCGGTTTCTGCGATCCGTGAGGCTAAAAAATACACGGACGATATCGAATTCTCTTGTGAAGATGCCTCCAGATCTGAGCCTGAATTTTTATATCGAATCATTGAGGCAGCTATCAGAGAGGGAGCAAACACGATTAATATTCCGGATACCGTCGGATATGCTGTTCCATCTGTTTTCGGAGAATTTATCAAGAATCTGAGAGAGCATGTGTACAACTCGGATCAAGCTATTTGGTCTGTTCACTGTCATAATGATCTCGGCTTAGCTGTGGCTAATTCTCTTTCCGGAGTCCATTTCGGAGGCGCCCGCCAAATTGAATGTTCTATCAACGGTCTGGGTGAAAGAGCAGGCAATTGCGCCTTGGAAGAAGTTGTTATGGCCGTTAAGACCAGAAAAGATTTCTTTAACCTCGGCTGCTATATCGATACAAGACAACTGGTTCCGGCTTCTAAGTTGGTTTCTTCTATCACGGGATTCCCGATTCAGCCGAACAAGGCCATTGTTGGTGCCAATGCGTTCTCTCATGCTTCGGGGATTCACCAGGACGGTGTTTTAAAAGCTAGAGACACTTACGAAATCATGACGGCTGAGGAAGTTGGCTGGAATACCAACAAGCTTGTTCTCGGCAAATTGTCCGGTAGATCTGCCTTCCGTCAACGTGTAAGAGAACTCGGTATTCCTACAAAGAGTGAAGAAGAAATTAATGAAGCTTTTGCTCGGTTTAAAGAGCTTGCAGATAAAAAGACAGATATTTTTGATGAAGATATTCAATCGTTATTTGATGAGCAATACACAGAGCAGCAAAACATCAAATTTGTTTCTTTGAAGCAGGCTAGTGAAACCGGTAAGCGCCCGTATGCAGAGATTGTTTATCTGGAAAACGGTGTAGAGCGTCACGGTCAAGCCGAAGGAAACGGTCCGGTCGATGCTACTTTCAATGCGATTGAAAGCTGTGCGAAGAGCGGAGCAGAACTTCTTCTTTACTCCGTTAATGCTCTAACTCTTGGAACCCAAGCTCAGGGCGAAGTTACAGTCAGGTTGTCATTTGGCGGCAGAATGGTCAACGGCAATGGAGCTGACCCGGATATTTTGGCAGCTTCGGCTAAAGCCTATCTGGATGCATTGAATAAACTCAATGTTGTAAGAGAGAAAAAGAATCCGCAATTCGGAAACGACGCGGCAGCTGTCTAATTTCTTGTAATTTCAATTCAACACGGCACATGAAAGCTAGAACTTTTGTGTGCCGTTTCCTTTACAGCGGAGCTGAAGACCCGCAGTTGATTTTCTAAATGCCTTTCCCAAGATTCTTTTATCAATAAAGGATTTTTTATAGGCCAAATTGCTGGCAAAAAAAAATCGCCGATCGACTATGGATGGCGACTACTGTCTGTGGGAGGGTCGACAGTTAAAAAGAGAATTTATGGGTCCTTTCGATACTGCATGACAGGGAACTCACAAAATTTCTAAGCTCACAAGTTCACTCAGGTGTAATTGTAACTAAGCGTCATTTTCTTTACCTCGTACAAAACGACATTTACAAACGAGCAAAAAATTGAGAAAATAAAAAATTCTGTTTTCTCATTTTTCCATGAGTAGTTCTCTCGCACAGTACTACGCCGATTTACTCAGACCGTTGGGGGAAGTACACGTCGGAAAAATGTTTTCTGTTTTCTGCATTTACATCAACGAAAAGCCGGTTGGCTTCTTATGCGGAGAAGAACTTCTTGTCAAAACAAATGCTCAGATGAGAGAGAAGTGGCCGGAAATTCCTCAACAAAAACTTTTTGATGGTGCAGTCAATCCTATGTGGCTGGTTGAAGATCCGGAAAACCAAGAACTTTTACTAACGCTTTTTCGCCGAGCTTACGAAAATCTTCCTCAACCTAAGCCCAAAAAGAGCAGAAAGAAGCAGAAGACTAATGAGGAGGTATTGTCTCAATCAGGCCTTGGCTCTCCTCTGAGTGACGAGTCTGTTATGGGAAAGGACGTTTTAACTTCAAAAGTTCGCGAAAATTCTTTTCTTGCTTGGTTACATCGAAACAAAAGAAAACTTTAGGAAAAGTGATATAAGCGCTTTTGAAGAATGTAGAAGGATAAGAGGTCATCAACGATGAAAAAGAATAAAGCGGCAGTATTAGTTTTTATCTGGTTCATGCTCTCTTTTTTATTCGGATGGTATGCCGTTGGAGCCATTAAGTCTCTTCAGGTCCTGCTATTTTCGTTTCCTTTTGTGTTAATTCTATTATTTCCTTTTTCTTCTAATGTTAGGAAGACGCTTTTTTGTCTTTCGTTGGTTATCTTTGGACTTTCCGATTTTTATTTAGGCATTCAAGCATATTTGCGAGATGCCTACGAGGCGAGTTTGAATTCAGGTTTTGTTCTTGAATCAGTCGCTAATACTTCATTCTCGGAATCAAAAGAGTATCTGATGGCAATGGCACCTCAGATAGTCCTATGGTCTGCCGTTGCTTTTTTCATTTTTCTTGCTCAGACATATCTGGCAATTTCGCTGGTGAAAGAAGCCCCATTGCGCTCAAAATATTTTTATTGGTTTGCCGGTCTCATCATCTGTTTAAGTCTCTTTGGTTGGTACCAAAGAGCTTGGCGTGCGCATTTTCCTCCGGTGAGCCTCCTAACTTTTTATCAATCCTGCGAAGAGAAAAAGAGCTATTGGAAAAATATAAAAGCAGAAAACAATGCCGCTCTGGATCGTGCAGCAAAACATATCCTTTCCGTTGAACCGGGACCAAGAACCATAGTTCTTGTAGTCGGCGAGAGCATGAATCGTGAAAATATGAGCCTCTATGGATATGACAGAGATACAACGCCCAGACTTAAGGAAGCGGACAAGGATTTCGAATTACATGTAAGTAAAGAAGCATTCTCCACTCAGTCAAGTACTGTTGCAGCATTCAATGACATGTTCGAATTCCCCGACTCGTCATCTATCTCGAAAGCTAAACTTTTTGCTTTTTTCAAAGCTGCCGGCTACAAGATCTACTGGATCAGCAACCAAGACGATGTAGCAATCAAAGCCGAGTTTCAAGATTTTTCTAATACTGCGGTTAACTTAAATCGGGTTGCCGGCCGCTCCAGTACTTCCATGGATGAAAAAGTCCTCCCGGAATTAGAAAAAGCTTTACAAACACCGAGTGATAAAAAGTTAATCGTTGTTCATCTAATTGGCATCCATCCTCATTTCTCTTTCCGATATCCGTCTGAAATGAGTTCTCTGTGGAATGACCAAGATGCAACTAGGGCAAGGTTGGAAGAGAAGGGGCGAAGCATAAGGGCATTGGAAATGCTTGAGCACTACGATAGGGCCATGTTGTATCAAGATGCAGTGCTCTTTGATACGTTGAAGCTGACGCAGAATTTCGATAAGAACCATCCCGATGTAAAAACCTCTTGGATTTTTTTGTCTGATCACAGCGTTGAGACCGGACAAAGAAAAGATAGAACCGGTCATTCCAACAATTCGTTGGGCGGTTATACCATTCCATTTTTGTTTTGGACGCCTTACAGCGATCTCTCAGAAGGTGAGGAAGTTCAGGAAGGCTCTTCTTTCCGGTCTGATTGGCTCTCTTATATGCTGCTGGATTTGGCGGGAATTCACTGCAATTTCCCAATCTTCGAAAAGTCTTGGCTGAGTAAGCAGTACAAATGGAAAGAACCGAAGGTAGTGACTGATTTGAAACAAAAAATAGAAGATTAATGAGAGAAGTTGCTCAAATACTGTCCATGGTATCCAATAAACTCATTTACAACTTATGCTCACGGACGAATTAAGGTTTTTCCGTTATAATGCACGACGTTTTTCAACACGGTTCGATTAATTCCAATTGAAACCGCAAGTTAACATCGCTTAGGCGAAAAGGAAATTTAAAATGGCACAAACCACAGAAAAGAAAGCTGAAATTATTGCTAAGTTTGCACAGTCTGAAGGCGACACAGGATCTCCACAGGTTCAGGTTGCTTTGTTGACAGGCCGTATCAACGAATTGACAGAACACTTCAAAGTAAATCCAAAAGATCATCACAGCCGTCGTGGTCTTTTGAAGATGGTTTCTCGTCGTCGTAAATTACTTGACTACCTCAAGGGTCGCGATGTAAACGCCTACAAGGCTCTTATCGACGCTCTCGGTCTTCGTAAGTAATCCTTGCAATCGGCAAGATGATTTCAGCAGCGGTCAGCGATTCGGTTCGCTTGCCGCTGTGTTCATTTTTGGTTCAATATTTTTAAACCGGCGCGTTGCGATATGTGCGTGACGAAAAAATTAATTTTTCTGAGCCGCAGATACCGCAGTGTGCCGAGTCAAAGGAATACTACACATGACAATGTTTAATAAAGTCGTAAAGACTTTTCAGTACGGTGAGCATACCGTCACACTTGAAACCGGTGAAATCGCTCGTCAGGCAACCGGTGCAGTTATCTGCAACATGGACGAAACAGTTGTTCTCGCCACTGTTGTAGCAAAGAAAGAAACAAAACCAGGTCAGGATTTCTTCCCGCTGACTGTTGACTACATCGAAAAAACATACGCTGCCGGTAAGATTCCCGGAGGCTACTTTAAACGTGAAGGCCGTCCAAGCGAAAAAGAAACATTAACTTCCAGATTGATCGACAGACCTATCCGTCCGTTGTTCCCGGAAGGTTTCTTCAATGAAGTACAAATCATCATTCACGTTCTTTCCGTCAACCCCGAAGTAGATCCTGATATTCCTTCCATGATTGCAGCTTCTGCAGCTTTGGCAGTTTCCGGTGTTCCTTTCCACGGTCCTATCGGGGCAGCTCGCGTTGGTTATATCAACGATCAGTATGTTCTTTGCCCGACAGAATCTCAGTTGAAAGAATCTAAGCTTGACTTAGTTGTCGCTGGTACTGAACGTGCCGTTCTTATGGTTGAGTCCGAAGCTCAGCAGCTTTCCGAAGAAGTTATGCTTGGAGCTGTTATGTTCGGTCACGAACAGATGCAGGCAGTTATCGAAGCCATTGACGCTCTGGTTGAAGAAGGCGGCAAGCCGTTGTGGGATTGGGAACCGGCTCCTAAGAATGAAGCTCTCTTAGCTAAGATTACAGAAATCGTTGGTGACAGAATCAACGACGCCTTCACCCATAGAAACAAACAAGAAAGAAACGAATGCCTTCGTGTAGTCTATGAAGACGTTCAAGAAAAAATTGCCGCTGCTATTGAAGCCGGCGAATTGGAAGAAGTTGATCCTAACGAAGTCAACAATATTCTTTTCGAAATGGAAGCACGCCACGTCAGAGGCAAGATCCTTGCCGGAGAAAGACGTATCGACGGCCGTGATACACGCACTGTTCGCCCAATCGAAATCCGTACAGGTGTTCTCCCGAGAACTCATGGTTCCGCTCTGTTTACACGCGGCGAAACTCAGGCTTTGGTTGTTACTACTCTCGGTACAAAGCAGGATGAACAGATTGTTGATTCTCTCGGCGGCGAATATCGCGAACGCTTCATGATGCACTACAACATGCCTCCGTTTGCTACCGGTGAAACAGGCCGTGTCGGTTCTCCGAAGCGCCGTGAAATCGGTCACGGACGTTTGGCAAAACGTGCTCTTCGCGCCGTTATTCCAGCCGAAAAAGATTTCGAATACTCTATGCGAGTAGTTTCTGAAATCTGTGAATCCAACGGTTCTTCTTCTATGGCCAGCGTTTGCGGCGGCTGCTTATCCCTGATTGACGCGGGTGTTCCTCTGACCGACTTCGTAGCCGGTGTTGCTATGGGCCTGATCAAGGAAGGCAACAAGTTTGCTGTTTTGACCGACATTCTTGGTGACGAAGATCACTTAGGCGATATGGATTTCAAGGTAGCCGGTACAGATCATGGTGTTACTGCTCTTCAGATGGATATCAAGATTGAAGGCATTAACAAGGAAATCATGGAAGTCGCTCTTGCTCAGGCTAAAGAAGGCCGCATGCATATCCTCGGAATCATGCATGAAGCAGTTGGCGATGAAAAGCGTGAACTCAGCCAGTACGCTCCGCGTATGCTCAGCTTTAAGATTAATCCGGAGAAGATTAGAGACGTTATCGGTAAGGGCGGTGCAGTTATTCGTGCCATTACAGAAGAAACAGGCGTTTCCATCAATATTGAAGATGACGGCAGCGTAACTATTGCTTCTGTTGACCAGGCAGCTGCTGATGAAGCCAAGAGACGTATTGACGAAATCACGGTAGACGTTGAAGTCGGCCAGGTTTATGTTGGCAAAGTCACAAAGATTCTTGACTTCGGTGCTTTCGTTCAGGTTCTGCCGGGAAGAGAAGGTCTTCTTCATATCAGTCAGATCGCTCACGAAAGAGTTGCCAAGGTCGCTGACCATCTGAAAGAAGGTCAGGAAGTTCGCGTAAAGGTTTTGGAAATTGATGAAAAGGGCAAATTCAAACTTTCTATGAAAGCTTTGATTGAGAAACCTGCTCGTCAAGAAAAGCCAGCCGAAAAACAGCAGTCCGCTGAAAATCCGGACATTATCATCGGCTAGTTAAGCCCTGGTAATTAACCGGCATTATTCAAGTATTCTCAAAAAGCAGAGAAGTATTTGGAAGTGCCGGTTTTTCTTTGCTTTTTGAAACGCTTTTATCTTTTCCTTCTCCCGCTAATGATCTATTCTCCATTAAGCTCAAAGGCCCATAGCTTCTCCTAATTTGAAAGGAATTAATCTCATTAAGGAAGTGAAATCAGTTCTCAGTTAGTTTTTCCTAAGTGTTTTCCTTTTGTTAACAAGTGATTCTGAATTAACTTTTTAGCAACTATTCGGAATGATCGATTAAGAATTAAAAGAAGATTGGGATAATCAGCTAATTCTCCATTTTTAGAGGCTTACTTTGTTCAATCTAAAAGAATTATTGAAAAAAACGGATTTTACGAATGAAGAAATTATTTTCCTTTTAGGATTAAAAGATCCGGAACAGTGCAAGCTTCTTCAAGAAGAGGCTTATCGCAGAACAACTGCCTTGATGGGAAACAAGGTTTACTACCGCGGGCTCATTGAATGTTCCAACATCTGCACTTCGAATTGCCGTTACTGCGGAATTAGGAAGGACAATCATCAAGTACGCCGTTATGAGATGACCAAGCAGGAAATTATTGATCAGGCCGTCTGGGCTGCTCGCAATGGCTATGCATCTATCTGTTTGCAGGCAGGCGAAAGAAGAGACGAGAAATTTATCAGTTTCATTGAAGAGTGCCTCAGAGAAATTCACAAACAAACCGTAAGCGATGTTCTTCCTGATGGAGTAGGCGTAACTCTGTCTTTGGGAGAACAAACAAAAGAAGTTTATGAACGTTGGGCTGTTGCCAGCGGTAATAGATCCAATTTGCGCTACTTGGCAAGATTTGAAACTTCTAATGCGGATCTTTTCAGCATGCTTCACTCAGCAAAAGGAAAATACGAAAAAATTCTGGATCATCGCTTAGAGTGTCTGAAGTATTTAAAAGAATGCGGCTACCAGGTCGGAACCGGAGTAATGATTGGCATTCCCGGCCAGACATTAAAAGATCTTTGTATGGATATCCGCATGTTCCAACAGGTAGATGCTGACATGATTGGCATGGGTCCGTATTTAATGTCTGAAGAAGCAGATTTAGAGTCTCTAGGACAAATGGAGAATAAGGCTCTATTCCAGCTTTCTTTGAATATGATTGCGGTTACAAGACTGGTAATGGGCAATATTAATATTGCAGCTGCAACCGCCCTCCAAGTTCTTCATCCGGAGGGAAGAGAGATTGCTATTGAATATGGCTGCAATGTCATCATGCCGAATCTCTCTCCTACTAAATTCAGAGAAGGTTATCAACTTTACGATCATAAGCCTGGTCTCAACGATGACCCATTCCATTTTGGCTTACATTTGGAAGAAAGAATTCAATCGCGGGGAAGGGAGGTAGGTTGGAATGAGTCAGGTTCCTCTCGGAAATGGCTTATGAAACAAGAAAAACAGGAACAACTGCCTTGCTAGGCAAAGACATTTTCCTTCTAATATAGTTTTGTTACAAAAGCAGGCGCCAAGAATTTAATTTTTATTCTTGGCGCCTTTGCTAAACTTATTTTTTTTTATTATTACAAATAGAGGATTCCATGCGCAGAGGCTTAGTCGTAGGCAACTGGAAAATGAACGGTTCATTGGAATTTATTGAAAACTGGATATCTCAATACACAGCTTTTTTAGAAACTCAGACTGAGACCGCTATTTGTCCCCCGTACGTCTATATTTCTTTTTTAAGAAATCGTCTGATGACTTCCGCAATTCACATGGGAGTCGGAGCGCAAGATTGTTCAGTTCATAATGATGGTGCTTACACTGGCGAAGTAGCAGCAAATATGCTGGCTGATGTCGGATGCTCTTTTGTTATTGTTGGTCATTCCGAGCGCCGTCAGTATCATTCTGAATCTAATGAAATGGTTGCTATGAAAGCACAAAAAGTTCTCGAAGCCGGACTCCGTCCTATTGTTTGTGTCGGCGAGACGTTGGAAGAAAGAGAAGCGGGACGAACTAATGAAGTTGTCTTAGCCCAGCTCAATGCGGTTCTTGATGTCATCGGGCCTGAAATGTTAGTCACCGGCGCACTAGCCTATGAACCTGTTTGGGCTATTGGAACAGGTAAAACTGCGATACCGGAGGAGGCGCAAGAAGTTCACAAGATCCTTCGAGATAGTGTAAAATCACGCAATTCTGATGCTGGGGATTCCTTGAGAATAATCTATGGAGGCTCGGTAAAGCCATCAAATGCTCAAAAGCTGTTTGCTTGTCCTGATATTGACGGAGGTTTGATTGGCGGAGCTTCATTAAAGGCTGAAGATTTTTATGCAATTGCCCAAGCGGCCAGCTCGGTAGAGTTTATTGTTTAACGGTTAGAAACAAAAATGAATTACATTCTTACTATTGCCATCGTGCTTCAAGTTTTGAGTGCGCTAGCAATTATTGTTTTGGTTCTTTTACAGCATGGTAAAGGAGCTGATCTTGGCGCAGCTTTCGGAGGCGGCGCTTCTGGTTCACTTTTCGGTGCTTCCGGTTCTGCAAACTTTTTATCTCGTTCCACTGCGGTTGCAGCAACGATTTTCTTCTGCTCCACTTTGGCTTTGACAGTAGGTGCAAAGCACAATCGAGCTCCAGTTTCCGGCGGTGTTCTGGGTACAATTTCCGAAACTACTGCACCAGCACCGGAGCCAATTAAAGCTCCTGTAGAAAAAAATAGCGAATCTCCTGCACAAAATCAAATTCCGCGCTAGAATACGGACTTCTTGATTTAGCCGACGTGGTGAAATTGGTAGACACACCATCTTGAGGGGGTGGCGGCGAGAGCCGTGCGAGTTCAAATCTCGCCGTCGGCACCAAATTTTAAAGCCCAGATTTAATCGTCTGGGCTTTGTCACGTCTGTTGAAAATTCTTTCGCTTCTTCTAAAGAAAATTTTGAAATTAAAGTTCTCCGAGCTTTTTTATGCAATTGTTCTTTGCATCTTGTAGCCTTTCAATGACTGTCTTAAGAAAAGAGAGTCTTTACAAAACAGACGGCCTCCCAATGGGCAAAGAGTTCTGGTGTTTGGCCGTCTTTCATTGTCCGAAATTTCTGCGGAAGTTTTTAAAAATTATGGAGACCAGCAAGATATTAGGAACCTATAGTCAAATAATCAAGACTATATCTATTGACCTGACTATAAAGGAATGCATTGTGCGAATTCAAGCTCTTTCATGTTCAACCTATAAAAATACAATTGGGAAGTAAACTCATTCTGGGATAAAGAAAAATAGATGTTATTGACTTGCCTTTCTAACCTTGAGATGCTTGTTAACAGAGACGATTCAAAGGCAATTTTTTCGGGATTCGTTTGTTTACAATGAATTAATGAAGCTTGCGGATTATGACATTTAAATTAGAAGTTCTTAACCTGGCAGATGCCAAGCAATTCAAAATCGATGCACAAGACGCATTTCAGAAAGGTTTTGAAGAATATTTTGGCAAAAGCTACAGTCAGATTCTTCCTGAAAGCGATATCGATAACTCATTAGGAAGTAATGGAGCAATTGCATACAAGGCTATACTCGATGGAACCATGGTTGGCGGTGCAATAGTTGTGGTTGATATAGAGCGAAAGCACGGCTCGCTTGACTTGCTTTATGTGAGATCCGGAGAACAAGGCAAGAGTATAGGCAAGAGGATATGGCAGGAGTTAGAGAGACGTCATCCAGAAATTAAAGTTTGGGAAACTTGCACTCCTTATTTTGATAAGAGAAACATTCATTTCTATGTAAATGTTTGCAAGTTTCACATAGTTGAGTTTTATCATCCGCGGCATCCTGATCCCGCTACACCTAATGATTTTATCGGTGATGGAGGCGAAGGAATGTTCAAATTCAGAAAGGATTTAGAGATTATTTAGCCGGATTTTTTTGCTGTCTATTTACTGAACGGATCTTTTTTCAGCGTAGAAAAGTTCCGAGTTCACAGGATTCTTTTATTCGGATAGTTTTAAATCTTCTTTGGAGAAGATTTATCTTTTTAAAAGCGAGTTTTTCGGCCACGAAAAAGTTTTCAAGAAAAGGTCACCCAGAATAGAAAATTGATTTCAAAACAAAAACTCATTCCGAAAATGGAATGAGTAATTCTGGTGCCGACGGCGAGATTTGAACTCGCACGGCTCTCGCCGCCACCCCCTCAAGATGGTGTGTCTACCAATTTCACCACGTCGGCTTGAAAGTGAGACCGAACTATAGCATAAATTTTTCATTTGTGTGGTCTTCAACTAAATTTTTTTAGATTTTTTGAGTTATTTATTCTAAAAATATTCGTTTTTGCTATGAAAATAAATAAATTTGAAAAAATAAATCTTTTAATATCAATTAGATAAAAAAAGAAGTAAGAAAATTATACAAAGGAAAAATTAATTATGGAAAAATTAAAAAATAACCTCTTGTTTCATATAATGGATTCCAAATAGTCGAATCAAAACTTACTTTTCTTCGATTAATCAAATTTTCATATCTATGGAATACATCATGAATTTGAAAGACAGAAAAGTACGCAGAAGCTCTCAAAGAGAGAACTGTAGTAACTGAAATTTTCTCTCCTTAACTGAAGGTACCTAGTTAAGCGTCTTGGATTTACGAGTCCGTTCTCTATTTACTCTATAAATTACTTTACCTATTGGGAACAAATTATGGCTGTTTACCAAAGCATCACCGAGCTTATCGGCAGAACTCCGCTTTTGAAACTAAACAACTTTTCTAAAAATAGGAATTTAAAGGCGACGATTGTTGCGAAACTTGAATATTTGAATCCTTCAGGATCAGTCAAAGATCGAGCGGCTCTCTCTATGTTGAATGAAGCTTCTCAAAAAGGCATCATTAACAAAGAAACCGTGATTATTGAACCGACAAGCGGCAACACAGGAATTGGGCTGGCAGCGATTGCCGCCTCAAGAGGTATGAAGGTCATTCTTACAATGCCGGAAACTATGAGCGTTGAAAGGCAAGATCTTTTGAAAGCTTACGGGGCAGAGATCGTTTTAACTGACGGCAAGAAAGGAATGACAGGATCAATTGAGAAAGCCCAAGAACTAGCGAGAGAGTATCCAAATAGCTTTATTCCGGGTCAATTTGAAAATCCAGCTAATCCTCTTGCTCATGTCAAAACAACAGGTCCTGAAATCTGGGCAGATACGGATGGGAAAGTTGATATTTTCGTAGCAGGAGTCGGAACAGGAGGAACTGTTTCAGGAGTAGGAACATATTTGAAATCCAAAAATCCTGGCGTAAAAATTGTAGGAGTCGAACCCGAAACCTCAGCGGTTATTAGCGGAAAACAGCCTGGTCCCCATCCTTTACAAGGAATTGGTGCAGGCTTTATCCCAAAAACTTTGAAGGTATCTATACTGGATGAAGTCATGTCAATTACTGGCAATGAAGCTTTTAAAGCTTCAAAAGCCTTGGCTCGTGAAGAAGGATTTTTGGTTGGTATTTCTTCGGGTGCGGCTTTAGCGGCAGCTCAGAAGCTCGCAGAGCGGCCTGAGAACCAAGATAAAATTATCGTAGTCCTTCTTCCGGATGCAGGTGATCGCTACCTGTCTACCGATTTATTTAAATAGAAGAGTTCATAAGAGAAGAGACAGCCGGTTTCTTCAGAACTTATCCTACTAATCGGCCATCCGCCGACCGGGTGGCCATAATCTATTGCTGAAGGAATCAAAAGATTCTCCGTTGATTGTCTTTGTGAGTTCGCTTTTCTTAAAAGGGAAAGAGCTACAAGCCAACCTTAATTTTGTCTGTTCGTTCTTGCATCTAAGACATCATCTTCTGGAAATTTTCTTCTTAGAGAGGATCAGGCTACTGTCCTTAAATAACATGAAATCAGTCTGAATTGTGAAAGGATGACTAAAAGAATTTCCAACTAATTTCTATTTTGAGCGATAGACATTGATTGTTACTTCTTTAATATCAATGACCGATTGTTATAGATATCCCGTTTTTCTAGAATATTCTCATTTAATAAAAAAGGGATAACCATGACTAACGAAAAAAGAAAAGAGGCCATTGGAGCTTATAGGGCTCGTAAGGACTCTTTCGACTGGAACGGCCTGATGGACTACGCTAACTCTCTTTTAGAGTGCAGAGACCGTATTCAGGAAACTGTAAAACCGGTGGCTTTGGATGAAGAGGTAGCTGCAAAAGCCATTAAAGAAAAAGTTCCTTACCTCAGCTTAAAGCCGGTTCAAATTATTCCTTCTGAATTTCGCGGCCATCTTAATGAGTTAGTCAAAGAATTCTTACAGCAGGGCATTATTCACGATGAGCACAATAAGTCTCTTCTTCGTTCGGTTGACCTTTCCAAGCTAACGGACAAAACCGTTGAATTGGCTGGTGAGGACCCTAACCAATTCTTCTTAGAAGCGGTCAACGAATTGCAAGGTGAAGAGAAAAACGAACTTCTTCAAATGATCCTTGCCGGCCTCTTGATCAATGCGGTCCGTGTCTACTTAAGCAGTCTTGGTGTTCAAATGACTGAATTTGTCGGTCATCCAGGAGATTTAAAAGTTTCTGATCAACCAATGACTTGCCCAACATGCGGACAGCCTCCAACACTTGCTTCTTTAGGCAATGAAGGTAATATTGCCGGTAATTCCAGAAAGCTGTTCTGTGCTTGCTGCGGAACCGTGTGGCCCTTTGAGCGTGTTCGCTGTGCCTACTGCGGTACAAGAAACACTAACAAGCTTAAATACGTTCATTCGGACGGAGATCCTGTTCATCGTTTGTATGTTTGCGAAAAATGTGGAGGCGTTCTTCCAACAGTTTTTCAAGAGCAATTGGGAGATAAGATTGACTACGATGTTGAGCAGACAGCATGTGGCGTTATTCAGTCTCTTTATCATGAAGAGTTCTCAAAAGATTTAGAAGAAGAATTGAAGTAAGCAGATATATCTTTTTCTGTTAGCTCTCGGTAATTTCTCCGTTGCCGAGAGTTTTTTTATTCCTGCACACTTTTGTCTGACAGCATTAGAAGCTCAAAACGAAACAAAACCTAACATGTGATGCTGAAAGGCAAAGTAAAAAATGCTCGCTCTTAACAGCAGAAGGTAAAGAGGTATTTAAAGAAGTTTCAAAAGCTGTTAAATCTTGTTTAGAAAACCACCGCTGAATGAGCGGTGCTTTTTGTAGTTTTTTTCTTGATCTTCTTGTAAGTCCTGAGTGTCAATGTTTCATGGTATCTCCAACGGGGGTCGAACCCGTGTTCCAACCTTGAGAGGGTTGTGTCCTAGGCCTCTAGACGATGGAGATAATGACGAGGTGCAGAGATTCTAACACTACAGAACAATAATTTGGAATATTTTTCTAACGTTCTTTCCTAGTGTCTCTTATCTTCTCCGATTAAGTGAAGAGAGTCTTCAATAGATTGGTTATGGTGATGTCTGAAAATAACGCCTAACATCGAACCGGCCACAAAAATACCGAAAATAACCATAATCGTCGGGGTGTTTAAATCCGCTTTGATGAGCAGCGCATAAAGACCGAGCATTACAAGGATAGAACTATTTTCATTGAAGTTTTGGACCGCAATAGAACGTCCTGCGCTCATTAAGACATGGCCTCTATGCTGAAGAAGCGCATTCATCGGAACAACAAAGAATCCGGCCATGGCTCCAACAAGGATCAGCATAATACAGGCAAAAATAACGGCCCAGCTGAAATGGAAGCCTAGAAGGTCAAATCCTCCGGGGAGCCAACTCTTGTTGAAGAATGCCATCCCAGAAACAACTACGCCCATCAAAACACCTAAGGGAAGAACGCTAACGCTCTTCTTTAAAGACACTAAACTTGCAGCCAACACTGCTCCAATAGCGATACCGATAGCAATAACGCCTTGAAGGATAGCTGATTCAGAAAGGTTCAGACCTAAAGCATGGTCTCCCCATTTCAATACTAAGAACTGGAGGGTTGCACCAGCACCCCAGAAAAGAGAAGTAACGGATAAAGAAATTTGACCTAATTTGTCTTTCCATAACAAAGCACAGGACTTTCCGAAATTCTTAAGTGTATGGATAGGGCGGAAGTCTTGTTTAGGATAAACAGCTCCTGTCAAAGGAATGAAAAGATTAGCGATGGCGGCAAGGGCATACACAACAATCATTGCAGCAATTCCGGCTTGGGCCGCGTTATGAACGCCCATAAAGTCGTGACCTTGAATAAAACTGTCAACCATCGGAGAAATTAAAAAGCCTCCTAAGCCGGTCCCTAAAATAATGGAAGCAACCGTTAAACCTTCAATCCAGCCGTTGGCTTTAACTAGTTTTTCGGGAGGGAGCAACTCCGTTAGAATTCCGTATTTTGCAGGTGAATAAGCCGCAGCACCTAAACCCACAATACCGTACGCAAGAAGTGGGTGAGTCCCGAACAGCATGACGCAGCAACCGAAAGTTTTGACTGCATTAGTAATGAACATTACTCGGCCTTTAGGCATAGAGTCAGCAAAAATACCAACCCAAGCTGCAAAGAGCACGTAACTGATTACAAAGAAAAGCTTAAGAAGAGGAGTCATCCAAGCAGGTTCATTCAATGTTGCCAAAAGCCCAATCGCAGCAATCAAAAGTGCATTGTCTGCTAAAGATGATAAAAACTGCGCCACCATAATGGTGTAAAAGCCACGTGTCACAATGCCTCCGAAATAGTTCAAGCGATTCTAGCAAATAGCAGGCTCGGAGATGTTACATAAAAATATTTTGGTTAACTTTTGACGTTGAGCGAGTTCAAAACTCGAATAAAATTCAGTCCTATGATCAAACTAAAAAAATATTTTCTTGCTCAAGGTCACGAGCTTGCACTAGGAGAGCTCGATGGCAAGCTCTGTCTGTCAGATTGGATTTACAGTAAAAACATTAAGAAGAAAGCCCAGACTTTGGCTAAAACTTATAAAACTTCTTATCAATACACGGATACTCCTCTCTTGAACGAAGCCGCTAAACAGCTTGACCAGTACTTCATAGGGCGAAGAAAAGTGTTCGAACTCCCTTTACTTTTGACTGGAACGGAATTCCAGAATCAAGTATGGCAAATGCTCCAAAACATCCCATACGGAGAATTGTGGTCCTATAAGCACCTCGCTGCGCGGATGGGGAATCCGGAGAAGTTTCGGGCTGTGGCAAATGCGAACGGGAAAAATCCGCTTCCGTTCATCATTCCTTGCCATAGAGTTATTGCCAATAACGGTACATTAGGCGGCTATAGCTTAGGCACTGAACTTAAACAATTCTTGATCAATATGGAGTTTGACGCCGAGAATTACGAGTTTAATTTGACCGGTGAATAATCTCTAATGTTTCCTCTTTTCTTTTCTAGAAAGCCGCTCAATCCTTTAGAAGCGTTCCACCGAGTGGAGGCTGTCCTTCAGCCCATCCAGCAAGAGGAATTTTTATTTAAAGGAGTACTTGTTCCAAAGGAAAAGAAAAAAAACTATTCCATTTATGCTTTAAAGATTACCGAATCTCTAATTGCAGATGAACCAACAGATACCGGTCATGAAATTGATCTATCAAAGGTAACTCTGCAGGTCTTTGAGAGAAATAAAAAAGACAGCACTCTTGCCGAGGCAGCTAACTGGGAAGTTGTTCTTTCCGGACGCTTAGAAATAAAAATATGGAAAGATTCCAGCACTGCGGCTATCTGTCTGAGAGAACCGACTCTGCTGAAAAAAATTCAGCAGATACAACTTCAATCCTCGGAGGAAATAAAAGAGATTCGGACTTTATTTCAACAAAATCCGGCTTCAAAGCCTAGAGACGAAAGACTTATAGAAGAACTTAGTTCTAAATTGGCGCGAAAAGCGAAACTCTCAGTTCTTGTTTATGGACCCGCAGGCAAAGGAAGGGACGATATTTTGACAGAGTTCTCCAGAGCCGAAGGAATAGAGAATTTTATTCGTCTGTACACAGTGGATAAAACTCTCAGTCCTCCTTCGCTGAATATCAAAAAAACGAAGGAACATTTCAAGAAAATATGCGAAGAACTGGAAGGGTATTCACAAACTGGTGAATACGATCTTATTTGTTTAGCTAGAGGGGGAGGCGATCCTTTTCAGTTGGCGTCTTTAAATAATAAAGAGCTTTGCGAAACCATCATTAAATTGCCGACTCCCGTATGCATTTCGATAGCGCATTCTTCAGATGAATTATGGCTGAAAGAAAGCGGAGACATGTATACCAATGTTCCTGCGCTTTTTATCTCGGAGCTTGTGAGAGTCGTAGAAGCGGTTTATCCGGGAGAAATTAAAGTGTCGGCGATGCAGATAAGGAAACAATTTTTATCTACAGCTATTCCTCAAAAAATTTTCTGGGTATTATTATTGGTCTCACTGGCCGTCCTGGCCTTTTTCGTTTTACGCTAAGACGATGCATTATTCATTATCCGAGCTTCTAAATTAAATGATTGAAATCCTTACGTTAGGCATTTTTGCCCTAGCATTAATAATCTGTTTGAGCTTTGATATAACTGTCATTGCAGCTCTCCTTATAGGCTTTCTATGCTTTTTTAGTTATGGGCTTTACAAGGGTTTTAGTGTGAAGCAGTTGTTGCTGATGGCAGGCAAAGGCCAAAAAACCGGATTCAACATCATGGTTGTCTTGAGTTTGATTGGCCTGCTGACTGCTTCTTGGCGTATTAGCGGTACCATTCCATATTTAGTAAGTTTTGCCGTTAATTTCATCTCCCCGGATTATTGTCTTTTCTTCGCTTTTGTTCTAAATGCAGCATTAAGCCTTCTTATCGGCACTGCTTTCGGTACTTCGGCAACTATGGGCGTCATTACCATGTCGATTTGTATTGCTGCCGGTGCTGATCCGATGCTTGCAGGTGGAGCAGTACTTGCCGGATGTTATGTCGGCGACCGCAATTCTCCCGTATCTTCCAGCGCATCATTGGTGGCTGTGGTAACGAAGACGGATCTCTATCAGAACGTCCGATTGATGCTTTTCAGTGCCGCTATTCCATTCGTCTTAAGCTGTCTGATTTATCTTGGTTTCGGTGTAAGTCAAACATACCAGGAAATCCACATGGCCCTTGGCGAACAGTTTGCTCAAGAATTTGTGATGAGCTGGTGGTCAGCTGTTCCGGCAATTATTTTGTTAGGGTTGATTTTTGCCAAGCTTGATATTAAAAAATCTATTTCAATCAGTGTGTTGAGCGCTTTGGTTTTGGCCTTTGTTCTGCAAGAAAGAGGAATTGAGGAGATTCTTAATACATTGTTTTCCGGTTATGTTTCTAAAAATCTCTCTCTATCTAAGATGCTGAATGGCGGGGGCTTTTTATCGATGGTTCCTGTCGTCATTATTATTTGTATTTCGTGTACTTACTCAGGACTCTTTGAAGGAACCGCCCTCATCGATACTTTGAAGAACGGAGTCGAAAAGATTTCTAAAAAAAGCACTCCTTTTACAGCAATATTATTGACTGCCATTACTACAGCTCTCATCTCCTGTAATCAGGTTCTAACCGTGATTCTTACAAAGCAGCTTTGTGCCAATATTCAGCCCGACAAGCAGAAGATGGCAATTGATTTAGAGAACTCTTCTATTTTGATTCCGGCTCTTATTCCGTGGTCCATTGCAGGCGCTGTTCCAATCGCAACCGTTGGTGCCCCAGTATCAAGCGTGCTAGGTGCATTTTTCATTTATTTGGTTCCGCTTTATTGGTTGGTACGTGAGAAGGCTGCCCTTGCTAAAGAACGAAGCTGAAACTTGCTTGCTTACAATGGGAGGGTCAGATCCTATTCCTCTAAGGATGCTTCTATATTGTCGTTATCGTTCAGATATTAATAAGGAGATATCGAATCATGGAAGTTAGAGTTCCAGAAGTCTTCACAAAGTATATTAGCTCGTTTTCCGGATGCATGGGAGGAAATCCGGGAGCTCCGATTTGGATGTGCATTGATCATTCATGCAGAACTCCTGATGTAATCGCGCCCTCCTTCTTTGATACACCTGTCGAGGATATTAGCGGCTTGCAAAAGGGCCTTCTTGCCTCCTGCCCGGTTTCATCCTCTATTGCGGCTTTGGTAAACGATATCGTTGGTCAACCGGCTGAGGATGTAGGGAAAGTCTTTAATGAGAATGATCCTAAAGCTCAATCCATTCTGACCCTGGCAGTTTCTCCGTTCAGTTTCGGCGACAATCCTGTTCAAAATTGGAAAGCTGAAAAAGTAATTGAAGTAGACGGCAAAAAACTAAGCTTTGCTGAATACACGGGACTTCCAGAATTTAAAGATTATTGGGATTTCTTGATCGCTCAAAGAGGAAAAGTCTTTGCAGAAGCTGCTAAAAAGTATGCTCCGAAAGTAATTATTTGCGAAGGCATCAATAAATACAAAGAATACTTCAAGCTTTGGCAGGCGGATTTGACTAACGTCCGTGCGCATGACGCTTTCTATTACGCCCCTATTATCGGCATGGATGGAAAGCCTGTGGGAATAGTTTTTGCAACAGATTTGTTTGGAACTTCCAACGGAATCGACAATACATACCATATCGAAAGAATAGCTCTTCAAATTCGTCATTTTGCCGTTGCAGAATTAGGAGATAAGGTCTTCGGATCATTCGTCGGTCCGAATTTCTAAAAACTGACCTAGCTCGCATAAAACGCTTGGTTTTGCGTCGAAATGAAGGTAGGATCCTTGGAAATTTACTTTGTAAAGCCGTTATGAAAAGGATCTTGCTTACCGGTGCTACCGGAAGATTAGGCTCTGAGTTGCTTCAGGGCCTTAATTCGTCTTATGAGGTCTGCGCTCCGACTAGGGCAGAACTTCCCCTGAGCCCTCAAACTGATTTCTACTCATTTTTTCAGCAAACGAAGCCTCACACGGTAGTTAATTCGGGAGCATTGTCAGATGTAGATTATTGTGAATCTCATCCGGAGGAAGCAGAAGAAACTAACGTATTAGCTCCTCAAAAACTTGCTGAAGCTTGTCGAAAATTAAACATTCGCCTCATCCATATATCTTCCGACTACGTTTTTAGCGGAGAAAAGGGCTCCCCCTACACAGAAGAAGATGAAATCGGTGGGAATCCGAACTTTTACGGACAGACAAAAGAAGGGGCAGAAAAGGCAATCTTGAAAGCAAATCCTGAGGCAATTCTTCTTCGGGTAGCATGGCTTTACGGGAAGAAAGGCCCTGACTTTGTCAGTTCTATAATGGATAAATTGCGTGCCGGGAGCACTCGAATACAAGCGGTAGAAGATCAATTCGGAAGTCCGACCAGCATCGCTGACTTGTGCACTCATATCCCGTATTTCATAGAACGTGAAAATGTTAAAGGTGTCTTCCATCTGGTCAATGAGGGCTGCGTCAGCCGATTAGAAATGGCAAAAGTTATTGCCGATGAGTTTGGCTCGGTCTGTGAGGTGTGCGGAGTGACCTCAAAGAACTTCCCTCGACCTGCAAAGAGGCCGAAAAATACTTCGCTGCGAAGCTTGAGATTACAAGAAGCAAAATTACCTCCAATGCCCAATTGGGAAGCATCACTAAGGGAATTTGTCCGCAAGAACCAAAAAGCGCCGGAATAATCCACAGCGCCTTTTGGTTTGGTCGAAGCTTGTTATAGATTTTTGGCTTTTCTGTAAGCAACAAGATCTTCAACGGAAAGAACGGTTAAACCATGCTCATCTCCGAATTTGCAGATTTGCGAGAGACGCATCATTGTGCCGTCCGGGTTCATGACTTCGCAGAGAACACCACAAGGATTTAATCCGGCCAAACGCATTAAATCAACCGTGCATTCTGTGTGTCCTCTTCTTTCTAAAACGCCGCCGGCTCTGGCGCGCAGAGGGTAAACGTGACCCGGTCTTAAAAGGTCTGTCGGTTTTGCATCCGGATTTGCGGCGGCTTTAATGGTAGTGACTCTGTCTTTTGCGCTGACACCGGTAGTGCAGCCTTTTGCAGCCTCAATAGAAACGGTAAATGCAGTTCCTTGAGTATTGGTGTTGTTAGGAACCATCTGAGGAATCTCTAAGCGCTTGCAGTCTTCGTCACGAAGACAAATGCATACAATACCCGAACACTCTCTGATCATTAGAGCCATCTGTTGTTCGGTCAAGAAATCTGTGGAGTAAATCAAGTCTCCTTCGTTTTCTCGGTCTTCATCATCGACCACCAGAACACCTTTTCCAGATCGGAGGTCGGAAAGAGCTTTTTCCACTCTTTCAATAGAATCTTTTCCGTATTTATGAAGTAAATTTTCTGCCTGTGACATTTCTAGCTTTCTCTTTATTTTAAGAATTCCCGTGATCTTACCAATGATTGCCGCAGATATCTTACAAAAACAAAATTACCTTTCAAAATTACTCGTTAATTGAGATTCTTGGTAAAATTTCGGAACTATTCAAAGGAGAAATAATTGTTAGTAGCAACACCATATTCAAACGACGAAATTTGTCAGCATTTCGGACATGCACCACAATTCAAACTCTTTACTGTCGAAGACGGTAAAGTAGTTGAATCAGTTGTTATCGATACCGTTGGAAGTGGTCATAACGCATTGGCAGCTTTCTTAGCTGACCATAACGTTGACATCGTCATCTGCGGAGGCATTGGTCAAGGCGCTATTGTTTCTTTAGCTATGGCCGGAATCGATATCGTTCCGGGCGTTGCCGGCTCCCCTGACAAAGCAGTTAAGGAATTGCTCGAAGGTACTTTGGTTGCCGGTGCAGTCAGCGGCTGCGGCGGTCATCACCACGAAGAAGGTGAGGGTACCTGCGGTTGCGGCGGTCATCATGATGACACTTGCGATATCAGCGGAAAAGAAGGCAAAGGCGGCTGCGGTTGCGGATGCCACTAATCTTCAAACAGATATCCGTTAGATTAAAGTAAACAAAACCGTTGCTTGATCGGAATTTGATCAAAGCAGCGGTTTTCTTGTGTTCAGAACTCCTCTCCTATTCTTTTTTTGAAAAGAACTTGTTAAAGGTTTGTGAAAATCTTTCTGTTTCTTTCTTATCTCTAGCAGCCTTGGCTGTATTCACTTAATATTCCCGCCTTTCATCTTTTGTTTGATGAATCGATACTTTTTCTATCCACAAGTTTCCTCTGCCGTCAATTCGGATTTTGAGAAAAATTTGTGAATTCTATAAACCAATGTATCCAAATTAGTTACGTTGAAAACATTCAAGAACTTAGCATTTCTATGATTGTTTTATTTAATGACTTCTAAAGAGATTTCTCTTTTTCAGCTCTGGAGCGGGATTGTGAATTTAAAAAAATTATTGGCGTTATCGCTTGCCTGTTCTGCAATGATCCTTTTTTCGCAGGCCCATGCACAGGAAACCGCTAAGCGTGTGGAGCAAGAAAAGAACTTCAACAGTGAGGGAAGCGAGAGAGAAGGCAGGCTCTTGCCTTTCTTTGGCAAAGAGGCTAGGGATAGAGGATATGAGCTTCCGGAACCCTTCGGAGTTAATGTCAATTACATGCATATGAAACAAGATATCGTTGTAGAGGACATTAAATTTAGCGGGTTGGGAATGAACCTTCCTTCTTTTAAATTTCCTTTTCGCCCTCAGTACACTCCGATCCCATCCGATATTTTTGAAATTGGAGTTAAAAGTACAAAGCAAAAAAGTCATACTGAAACTTTAAGGTTGGATACTTGGGTATTCCCCTTTATGAATGTCTATGGCGTCTTTGGCAGAACGAAAGGGAGTTCGCTTTCCAAGATTTCTGTTTCATCTCCGATGCCTTTTGTAGATAAGGTTATTCAGGGGATGGGTGGAATGGATGATTTAGATTTCGTTCTCAAATTTAAAGGAAAAACCTTCGGAGGCGGTATCACTTTAGCCGGCGGCTACGGGAACTGGTTTGGGTTACTGGATATGAATTACACCAAAACCCAACTGGATATCATTACCGGCAACATCAAAGCCTTTACTTTAGCACCTCGTTTCGGTTATCGATTCAATGTTTCCGGGGTTGAAAGCATTAATTGGCCGGAAGGGAAACTTAGTCTCTGGGTTGGCACGATGTACCAAGATGTCACTCAAAACTTTAACGGCAAGCTTTCCAATCTTGACTTCTCTCCTAAACTTCAAGGATTGATCAATGCGGTCAATTCTAAAGGGGAAGGAGAGTTCCACGTTAAGCAGCATTTGAAGTCTCCGTGGAATATGCTGGTCGGTGCACGCTATGAGGTAGGAAAACACTTCAATATTCTTACTGAAGTCGGATTCAATAAACGTAAAAGCTTTTTCCTAGCAGGCGAATTTAGATTCTAAAGGTCTCTTGTGAAATGACACTGAAGGCAAGTTTCCTTGCAGTGTCTCGCCTATAAAAAACTCCCGGCAAGAACCGGGAGCGATTTCAAGGAGTTAAGTTACAGAATTACTTATTCTGTGCGGCATTTGTACCGGCAGTACGGCCAAAGACCATAATGTCAGCAATAGCGTTGCCGCCTAAACGGTTAGAACCGTGGATACCGCCGGTTGTTTCGCCGGCTGCGTAGAGACCCGGAATAACCTTACCGTTCTTATCAAGAACCTGAGCCTTAGTATTGATCTGCAAGCCGCCCATTGTATGGTGAACGGTTGGGACTTTCTTGCAGGCATACCATGGGCCTTCAGTCATGACCTTATCAGCCTTGTTGTTTGCCTGGAATCCAAGAGCATCTTTAGCTTTGCCTTCTACAACGGCGTTGTAGTCAGCAATAGATTTCTTGAGATTTTCAACAGGCATGTTCAGTTTCTTGGCCAATTCATCAAGAGTTGGAGCAGAAACGACACGGCCTAAATCGATCATGTCTTTCATCTTGGCGCCGTTGGCATCAACCCAGTCAAGAGATGGATAACGGAGATGGTTGACTAAGACATAGTATGTGGAATGTGGCTGAGCGAAGATTGCCTTTGCTAATACGTCGCGAGCTGCACCTTCGTTAACGAAACGGTTGCCTTGTTCGTTGATGAATACACGGTTGCGTCCGGAGGTACGAACCATTTCCATCAAGCCTGTACCCGGTGTTCCGCATGGGTGAACCTGAATGTCTGACATGCCGATAACGTTTGCGCCGACTTTTTCGCCCATTTCAATGCCGGCGCCTTGAGCTGATTTCGAGAAGTTTGTGCAGCCAATGCCTTTACCGAGATCGTAGTCTTTGAATACACCGGTATTAACTTTCTGGCGCAAAGCAACGTTAGCACCGAAACCACCTGTTGCAACTACAACCCCGTTGGAAGCCATGAACTTGGTGACTTTTCCGGTATGACCGTCTTTAGCGGTTACACCGATGATTCTGCCGTTTTTGTCCTTGATCAAGGATTCAACGGTCATGTCAGTATAAACAGTCATGTCTTTGGCGTGATCAGCGATATATTTCTGATATACGCGGATATAGCTGTTGCCGCTTGGTGTGACGGGATAATGAGAACGTTGCCAGAGGGCGCCTGTAGCGGTACCGACTTCCGGTTTAAATTTAACGCCGAGGGACTCCATCCAATGCAATGTTGGAAGAGCATTTTCAGTTAAATAATGAACCAATTCAGGTGTACCGATATCATGGCCGCCCTTCATCGTCTGTTCATAGTGTTTCTGAATGGAATCTTCAATGCCTTGTTTGCCTTGACGTTCCGGGTCAGCAGCGTTCAAAGCACCTTCGGAGACGTTTGTAGAACCGCCTAACAAACCAAGTTTTTCAAGAACGATAACTTTGGCGCCGGCCTGTTGAGCAGCGATAGCGGCTGCTAAACCGGATCCGCCGCCGCCGACAATAACGACTTGAGTTTTGATTTCGTCAGGAAGGGCAGTGTACTTTTCGGAGTTCTTCTGAAGAGCAGCCATATCAGCCTTGGAGACTTTTGCCTGTTCCAATGCTTTCTTCACGGCGCCTTTCAAGGCAAAAGAAGAAATTGTTGCGCCGGTTACGTTGTCTACCCCAAGAGATTGTCTGTCGATGATCTTCTTGCTTAACGTATCAAGAGCCACACGGCCGACACCAATGGTTTCAAGGTTGTCAGGGTATTCGATTTTTTCAATTTTGTTTTTGCTGACAGTAACCTTTACGGTAAATGCTGCATTGTGGCCGTTCACTTTTTCTGTGTATGTTCCCGGCTGATATGTTGCGGCTTGAGCACCGAAGGCAAAACCAGCAACTAACAATGCGGCAGTAAGTTTGGTGATTTTCATCTGTTAGATCTCCTATTTCCAAACGGAAAAGATTTAAGGGCACACCCTATGTTACAGGGCATACCCTTATTCTAGATCTAACAAATTGAAACAGATAGTTAGGGATTATCCCTTATTTGTCCCATAAAACATTATTTGTCAGGTTTGCTTAAGCTGTTTTGAAGCTTTTGTTCGAATATTTTTTCTTCTACCTCATCATCGTGCATTCCGCGAATCTTTCTAGAAATGAGAAGAGCAACAGTGAGAATTAAGATGGAGACCGAGGTAAGAAGGATCCATTTGCTCGTTAAGTGTTCCATATTGATGATGAGATATCTGGCCACTGCAACAACAGTAATCACGAGAGGAGTTTTAAGTTTTAATTCGTGCTGACCTAAAGCGTACTGTCGAACCATGGACAAAATTTCAATAAACAAGAACAGCAAAAGTAAATTAGCCAGGCCGATAGTCTTACTGGAAAACATTTCATAGCCTTCTGCCACAATAGCTACACCCGTTGCCACAGTGATGATAAGAAGAGCAACTGCCTGAATAATCAAAATGAGTTGTTCAAATGTTGTATTTGCGTTTGCAATCCAATTTTTGGCCACTTTTGTTCCTAACAGATTGAAAAAAAAATTAAAATAGGCGGGGTCTTTAATTAGAAGGGTAAACCCGTAAAAATGGATAATAGCATTACTCTAATATCAACTGTAGCAATTGCTTTCGGAGTTGCTCTAATTTTGGGGTTTATTGCAGAAAAACTCAAATTCCCCGCTCTCGTCGGTTACCTGGTTGCCGGCATTATTGTTTCTCCAAATCTTTACGGTTTTAATGTTGACCTTGGTTTAGCCGAGCAGCTTTCAGAGCTCGGCGTGATGCTCCTGATGTTCGGGGTAGGTCTTAACTTCTCACTCTCGGATCTTCTCAAAGTTAAAAAACTAGTCGTCCCCGGGGCTGTATGCCAAATGGCACTCTCGGCCTTTTGTGCAATTATGATGGCGCACCTTTGGGGTTGGCCTATCGGGCAATGCGTTATCCTCGGGATGTGCTTGAGCTGCGCGTCCACCGTTGTTGTGCTCAAAGCTCTGGAAGCTCGAAGCCTTCTTGAAGGTTTTGACGGGAGAGTGGCTGTCGGCTGGCTTGTCGTGCAGGACATGGTGACGGTGCTAATGCTCGTTCTTCTTCCTCCCTTGGCTTCTTTATTGGGAGGACACAGCGCAACTTCCGATCTTCCCCTTTGGCGGTTAATCGTGGAAACCGTAGCCCGCGTTGCCGCTTTTATCATCTTGATGCTTGTCATCGGCAAACGGGTTCTTCCATGGCTCTTATGGCAAGTCGCCAAAACCGGTTCCCGCGAATTATTTACTTTGTGTGTTTTAGCAGTTGCAATCGGAATTGCCTACGGAGCTTCCGAAATATTCAGCGTTTCTTTTGCCCTGGGAGCCTTCTTTGCCGGAATGGTGATGAGAGAATCTCAATACGCCCACAGAGCTGCCATTGAATCATTACCGCTGCGCGATGCCTTCTCTGTCATCTTCTTTGTCGGTGTCGGCATGTTGTTTGACCCGTCAGCAATTCTTGAGCATCCGTTCTATTTATTGGGAATTCTCTTCTTAATTCTTATTGTTAACCCATTGATTGCATTCGGAACCGTCCTTCTATTCCGCTATCCGCTTCACACGGCAGTCACGCTGGCATGCTGCCTCGGTCAGATTGGTGAATTTTCTTTCATCCTCGGAACATTAGGAGTGTCGTTAGGGCTGCTGACTAAAGAAGGAATGAATTTAGTGTTGGCGGCTGCCATTTTAACTATTGCGCTCAATCCAATTTCTTTTTCCGTGGCCAGACCGGTGGCGGAATTGCTGTGCAAACATTTCCGTTTCGCCAGAACGGCGGCGGCTCGTTTAGATCCTCAATCCACAATGCCCGATGAAGTTGAAAGTAAAAAACTTCTCCGTCACGTTGTCATTGTCGGATATTCCTCTATTGGAAGAAAAGTCTGTGAAATTTTGACAAAACAAAAAATACCGTTTGTCGTAGTAGATAAGCAAGATGATGTTATTAGTACACTAAGAAAACAAGGCCTTGTTGCTATTCAAGGGGACTGCACTGATCCGGCGACGCTTTTACAGGCTCACGTTCAAAACTCTGCTCAATTGGTCTTAACTATATCTGATGAATTAGAAAGCCGTAAGGCTATTGCCGCAGCGAAAATTTTAAATCCTGATATCGAGATCATTATTCGTGCTGTGACAGATACGGAAGCAGATCATTTAAGATCCGAAAACCTTGGAATTGTGGTTCAAGCTTCAACGTCTTTAGCGTTGAGGATTGCCCAATACTCTATTTATTCATTTACGAAATACAGCTCCGGAGGACACTCCAAGAGAAAAGAAGAAGAGGCAGAAGAGAAGGCGAAAGATATGCTTGATGATTTAGTAGCGGACGAAGAAAGAACCGTTGAAAAATCAACTCAGCATGAAAGATTGATGCACTCTTCGAATAAACCCACTGACAGCATGGAAAAATAAAGTAATGGAACATAGTTTTACTCTAATCTCGACATTAGCCGCCGGTTTTGGAATAGCTCTCGTTTTTGGCTTTATCGCTGAAAAATTCAAGATTCCGGCATTAGTAGGCTATCTTTTAGCCGGGGTAATCGTTTCCCCCGCCACTCCCGGCTTTGTTGCAGACATCAATATTGCCTCCCAACTCTCTGAAATCGGTGTAATGCTGCTGATGTTCGGCGTGGGCCTGCATTTTTCATTATCCGATTTAATGCGAGTCAAATATATTGCCGTCCCAGGGGCAGTCGCACAAATGGGCTTAGCTACAGGCCTTGGTTTGCTGGTTGCTCATTATTGGGGATGGACATACGGTCAGTCTTTGGTTTTCGGCTTATGTCTTTCCTGCGCTTCAACTGTAGTGCTTCTGAAAGCTTTAGAAACGAAAGGAATATTAGAAAGTCATGACGGACAGATAGCGGTAGGTTGGCTTGTCGTCGAAGACATCATGACGGTTTTAATTTTGGTGCTTTTGCCTCCGCTTGCCCCAATGCTTGGCGCCGAAGCAGTTCAGTCTGTTGAATCTGCTACTCCATTGTGGGAAATCATTGCATGGACCGTCGGCCGCGTTGCTTTGTTTATTTTCCTGATGCTAGTGGTAGGGAAGAGGGTTCTCCCATGGCTTCTCTGGCAGGTCGCAAAAACCGGTTCGCGCGAACTCTTTACTTTGTGCGTACTAGCCGTGGCCATCGGAATTGCTTACGGTGCCTCCGAAGTCTTTTCCGTCTCCTTTGCTTTGGGTGCTTTCTTCTCCGGTATGGTGATGAGGGAGTCTAAATATGCTCATCGGGCAGCCATGGAGTCCTTACCACTGAGAGATGCTTTCTCCGTCATCTTCTTTGTCGGTGTCGGCATGATGTTTGACCCGATGATTTTGGTCGATAAACCGCTTCATTTATTAGCTGTTCTGGCCATTATTATTCTGGGAAAATCTTTAGTAGCTTTCGGATTGGTAATGCTTTTCCGTTACCCGCTGCATACTGCACTGACCGTAGCGGCCTCGTTGGCTCAGATCGGTGAATTCTCCTTTATTCTCGCCGGACTTGGCGTCAGTCTCGGGCTTTTACCTCAAGAGGGTATGAGCTTAGTCTTGGCAGGGGCTATTATTTCCATTGCATTTAACCCGGTTGCATTTGCCTTGGTTGAACCGCTCAAAAACTTGATGAAAAAACGCTGGAAGTACGCACGTGTTCTGGATGCTAAGTCTGATCCGCTTTCCGTCATGCCTGATGAAGAAGAATCCAAGTATCTAAGAGGACATATGGTTCTTGTCGGATATAACAAGGTATGCGAGCACATTGCGAAGGATTTGTCCGAGAGAAAGGTTCCGTTTGTCATTGTTGAAAAAGACCGCAATATCGTTGAAGATCTTCGTGAAAACGGATTCAAGGCAGTATGCGGAGATGCTATTGATCCCGCAATTCTCATACAGGCCCATGTCCAGGATGCTGCTATGGTCATTCTGAATTTTAGAGATGATATTCTGAGAAGAAAAGTGATTGAGACCGCTAAGATTCTGAATCACAAAATTGAAGCAGTGATTATGACTTCAGATGATGAAATTGCTGTCAGAGCAATGACAGACCATCTTGGAAAAGTGTTTGACAGTAATGCGGTAATGGCCGGAAGCATTGTCAAATACTGCATGCACCGTCTTGGTAAAGCGGAAGAAGAAAAGAAATTTGAGGAAGAAAGCGAAGCAGAAGTTGCTAAATAATTTTTCTTTTTAATTAATTGGAAAGAGCCGGAAAGTCCCGTCTCTTTCCATGTGCGGACTAATTAGAATTTATGAACGGAGCCGCCTTCAAATCCCGTTTCTTGAGCTGTCTTGCCAGCTTTAATAACAAGATTCGGTTTTGTTTTGGCCGGATCAGGAAGAGGGGCCACGGAAGCAAGAGTACCGTGTTTCTTTCTTAATTCTTCAATATCACCGAATTCAATAGCTCTGTCTACGCAGGCTTCAACGCATACCGGCTGCAAACCGATAGAGGTTCTGTCTACGCAAGCATCGCATTTTTGAATCTTATGGGCTTTTTGATTAAGTTTAGGAGCACCGTACGGGCAAGCAGCGGCGCAAGCTCCGCATCCAATGCACTTGTTAAGATCGACGAGAACGATGCCGTCCTCAGCACGTTTATAGTGTGCTTTAGTCGGACAAACTTTCACGCAAGCCGGATCTGAGCATTGATTGCATCCCAATGAAAGATAGTAGGCAAAAACTTTTTCCGGAGACCAGAGACCGTCTTTGTCTTTTTTCCATCCGCCGCCTTCGTATTCATTTACCGTGCGGTTGTAAAGTCCGATAGGTGTGTTCTTAAGGTCCGCGCATGCAATTGTGCAGGTTCTGCAGCCTGTGCAACGGGACAGGTCAATAAAAAATCCTTTTTGTGCCATTTTGTTCTCCCGTTATTAAGCTTTGCGAATTTCAACAAGGATGTTGTGCTGAGCGTTGCCCTTAGCCAAAGAGCTCGGACGGTGGTTGGTCAATGTATTAATACATCCGCCGACGTCAACAACTTGTCCGTTGATAGTCTCCGGTTTGAACCAAGCGCCCTGCGGGATAGTGCAGACACCCGGCATAATGCGCGGAGTGACTCTGGCAGGGAGAAGAACGGTTCCTCTGTCGTTAAAGATATAGACTTTATCTCCGTCTTTAATGCCTCTGGCCTCAGCATCAAGAGTATTCATGATGACGCTGTCAGGATGAACATCTCTAAGTCTCGGGAGATTGTGGAAGGTAGAGTGAATTCTTCCGTGACCGTGATAGCCGAAACACTGGAGCGGATATTTCTTCTCCAGAGGATCTCCCGGCATATCCCAAGTGCTGTAGAAAACAGGAATCGGAGAAATGATATCGCCTTCAGGCAGCGTCCAGTCTTTAACTCTATTGGCAAGGGCTTCGGAATAGATTTCGATCTTGCCGGAAGGAGTCTTGATCTTATTAGCAACCGGATCCTTTCTAAATGCTTCAAGAGCGATAGTGTCTTTTCTTCTGTTCCAGACTTTAGCCATACCGTCTTTCCAGAACACATCGAATTCAGGAAGTTCCGGCACTTTCTTGCGGGTTTCGTTATAGCACCAGCGAACCCAATCTTCTTGAGATTTTCCTTCAGTATAGGCGTCTTCCAAACCGAGTTCTTTTGCAATCAGACGACAGATTTCCCAGGAAGGTTTTTGTTCAAACTGCGGATCAACAGCTTTCTGGATTGCGAGCATGCATGCTACATCGCCGTGGCTGCCGCCTTGGCAAGCCATATCAACGGTTTCAGGTCCCAAAGTATCCGGGAGAAGAATATCCGCATAACGGCAGCTTGGAGTCATCATGTTGTCGCAGACAACTAAGAATTCCAAGTCTTTTTCATTTCTAAGAACTTTATCGGTCCAGTTGCAGTCGCCATGCTGGTTAATCATGGTGTTACCGCCGGAGTTGATGATCATCTTGATATTCTGAGAAAGTTTTTCAACGCCCTTGACACCGTCAGTGGTGCGGGACATTTCCTTGCCTCTCAAAATGGCGTCAGTCCACATATAAACCGGAATAGTGGCTTTGACCGGGTTCTTGCCGACAGGCAGATACACGGCAGGGAACGGAGTATTGCCTTCGTGTTCACCGGCGTTAGTGCCCGGAAGACCGATTTGTCCTAAGAGGATTGGGACCATAGAAATGGCACGGCAGGTATGTTCACCGTTTGCTTGACGCTGCGGACCCCATCCCTGAGAGACGAAGAGCGGCTTAGTTGAAGCCATTTCTTCGGCTAAATCCACAATAGTCTTGACAGGGATACCGGTAATCTTGGATGCCCATTCAGGAGTCTTAGGCTGTTTGTCAGGTCCGTTTCCAAGGATGTAGGACTTGTAATCGGAGTTCTTCGGAGCAGAAGCCGGAAGCGTTTTTTCGTCATATCCGACACAGTATTTATCCAAGAAGTCTTGATCAACCTGATTCTTGTTAATCCATTGATAGGCGAGGGCAGCAACTAAAGCAGCATCAGTTCCCGGACGGATTGGAATCCATTGGTCTGCCTTAGTAGCGGCAGTATCTGTAAAGGCCGGATCTATAACAATAACCTTCGGCATATGTTTAGTAATGGCCATATCGATTTGATAGCCTTTACCGCCGCCGGATGGTCTTGTAGAAGAAGGATTATTGCCGAACAATACGTAGAGATTAGAGTTAGCAATTTCGGACGGTAAAGAAGCCGGGCGTCCGCCTAACATATAGGGGAGTGCTTCTTGAAGCTGAGCATTAGAGTAAGAACCGTAATACTTTAAGAATCCGCCCATTAAATTCATCAGACGCTGCCAAGCTCTGCGGGAGCTGACAATAGATTGTTGGCCGGAGCAATACTGCCAATAAATTGCATCATTACCGTATTGATCGCGGATTCTCTTCCAGTTATCAGCGATTGTTTTAACGGCTTCATCCCACGAGATTCTTTCGAATTTTCCTTCACCTCTTTCACCAACGCGCTTCATCGGATATTTGAGGCGATCATCCGAATAGATTCTTTCTCTCATCGAGCGTCCGCGCTGGCAGGCGCGAAGTTGTCTTGGAGATGGTGTTGCGTCAGGCAATGAGTTATCAGTTTCGATTCTGATAACTTGGCCTTTTTTGGTGAAGCAGCGGACCGGGCAGCGTTGTCCGCAATTAATGACGCAGGCGCACCAAGAACTTGATTCGATTTCGGGAAGTGCTTGAGCGACTGCAGAAGCGAGAGGTGAGCAAGGTAAACCTACAGCTGTACCTGCTTTTAAGAAGTCTCTCCTTGAAAGCATATTTAGTTACTCCTTTATTGAGTAATTGATTGGGGTTGTGATTTGGGATATGAGGAAATTATTATTTCTCTTTCATCTGTTGTCACTACGGAAAAGTACGGAAACCTGGGTCAATCAGTACTGATAATTAAAACCAACTAAGAAATCAGCAATTTCAAATGTGAATCTATCGCTTGTTAAAAAGGAGGCCACAAAATTTCATAATTTCGTGAGCACTTTCGATGAGTTCTGGAAAAGAATTCTGTTTTAAAAAGCGCCTATCGGCTTAAGGTAGCTAGAAAATGAGTATCAGAGAGCAGCTCTTTTTTTAATGTTTCTCTCTTTATCTGAGGTATTCAAGAAGCGATTAGAAAAGAATGTTTAATTTATTGAATATTTTGGAGTCGAAGAATAGACAAAGAACATCGCTTGGTTTATAGAGTTTACGAAGACGGAATCGAAATGGCGCAGTGCAGAGGCCATTATCAAAGCAGCTGACAACGAAATTGACATGTCCTAAAAACAGTTTTTGTCTTCTGCTATCAAGTTTTGTCTATAAAGATACTTTTTAAACAAGCGCCTCATGCAAACCAGACACAATGAGGCGCCATTTTCAAAAACTTGGATGCGGAGTCGTCCAAGCTTCAATAAACTTTGATTACATACAAGACAACATCCCATAGCCTACGCATGCTGCAGAAGCTGGATTCTGGCCAGTTACTAAGCGATCATTTGTGACAACGTGAGACTGGAAGTTATCGGATCTCTGGAAAATACCGCCTCTGTCGCGAATGGCGGTTTCAAGAGCAAATGGGACAACATTGCTCATGCCGACTGCATCTTCTTCAGAATTTGTGAAGCAGTTTACGTTCTTGCCGGAGACTAAATATTGGCCTTTAGGAAGTTTCACGTTGACTAAGCCGGCTGGACCATGGCAAACAGCACCAATTACGCCTCCATTGGTGTAAATGGTTCCGCAAATATTTTGCAGTTCGGAATTATTCGGCAAATCCCACATGGCGCCGTGACCGCCCGCGTAATACATGCCGCAGTAATCGGAAGGAACAACTTCGGCTGGTTTAAGCGTATTGGCTAATTTGGCTTGATACTGTGCATTATTCTTAAATTCCATATTGACGGGATCTTTAGGATCAAAACCTTCCGCTGTTGGTTCGCCGCCTTTTGGAGTGACAAAATCAATTTCATATCCGGCATCCGTTAAAACTTTCCAGGGATGGCTGACTTCGGAATAAAAATAACCTGTAGGATTGCCGGTTTCAGGAATTTTATTGCAGCTAGTCAAAACAAAAAGAATCTTCTTATCTTTCTGTGCGGCTGCAGGAGCTTGGGCCGGCGCAGGATCCGCCCCGGCAGCAGAAGCAACTACAGGTGCTAATAAACCACTGGCCGCAATGCCGGACAGAATAGTTCTACGAGAAATTGACATAACGTCCTCCTTAATAATTGGTGAGTGAATTATAAGAAGGTATTAGTACTTACCCTAATATTTTGTTCGATATGAGCTCGCCTCTATTAAGAGGAGAAAAATTACTAATATGGATGCCGTATTACTTGAAATCAGGGCGAACGTACAATTCACCAGGTGTTGCCACAAACCCAAGGTGTTCGGAAATATCGTCTGCACAATGTTTCAGTTCGCTAATCCAAACGTCCTGCATTTGACTTACTGGCGAAGAGATAGAAAGGCAGGCGACAAGCTTTCCGGAGTCATCTCGAATACCGGCGGCAATACAGTGAACGCCGGTTTCTAGCTCTTCAACATCGTGAGCAAAACCCAGAGCCTTTACACGGGATACCTCGGCTAGAAGCGTATCAATGTCCCCAATGGATTTAGGTGTGTTCTTTTCCAAATTAGTTCTAAGAGCGTAGCCGCGGATTTTCTCAAATCCGTCTTCGGCTAGGAAGAGCTTGCCGGAACTCGTCGTATGTAAAGGAGCCGTCGCTCCAATGGTTCTGACTACTTGAATTCCCGGTCTTTCACGCATGATTCTGTCAATGTAGACGATAGAGTCGCCTTGACGAATAGAAAGATTAACCGTCTGTTTAGTCAAATTATGAAGTTTGACCATAGAGTTTCTGGCTTTTTCACGAACGGACATTCTTTCTCTGACCAGATTGCCGAGCTGAAGAAGACGCAGGCCGAGACGGTACGTTCCGGAAGTGAGTCCCTTTTCAACGAAACGCAGCTTCACTAAGTCGGTGATGATACGATGACAGGTCGAGATATGAAGATTCGTTTCCTCAGCGATAACTTTTAGATTTACCGGCTCTGAGTGTTGAGTTAAAACACGCAGAATGCAGCTTGCTCGGTCTAATACCTGAATATTCGCTTTGCTGGAGTTGTTTTCCATATTGATCACTGTCTTCCGTAAAAAGGCTGTGTCCGAGCACGGCCGTGGAATTATTTTATATGTTTTGCAACTATTTCTGCAATATCTGACAATTGAATTTCAGATAGTGAAGTATCCTGAGATTTTGCGGAATCAAACATGGATAGACAGAAAGGACATGAAGTAGCGATATTTTTCGCTCCCGTATCGTTCACAATGGCTTTGAGTCTAATGACGTTAAGTCTTTCGCCCTTATCGTTTTCGCTCCAGAATTGACCGCCGCCGGCACCGCAGCATGTAGTATTGCAGCCCCATTCCTTCGGATTAACGTAATCAAGATTCTTAATCTTATCGATAATGAATCTAGGGGCGTTAATAATTTGGTTGTAGCGGGCCAAATAGCAGGCGTCATGAATAGCGAATGTTTCCTCCGTTCCGTCGTTAACTAAAGGCAGACGGCCAGCATCAAGCTGTTCTGCAATAAATCTTACATGAGAGATAACATTGAATTTCCCGCCTTCATAATCCGGGAAGTCGTTCTTCAAGGTGTTGAAGCAGTGAGGGCAGTGCGCAACAATTCTGCTGAATGTGTACTTTCTTAGATTTTCTATATTCATCAAAGTCTGACATTCAAACAGATACTCTTCGCCGACCCTTCTGGCTAACTCAGCGTTGCAGGATTCTTCTTGCATAACGGCAAAACTTAAACCTGATGCTTTCAGAATCTTGATCATGGCTTTGGCAATCTTCTGATTGCGTTTGTCATAAGAAGCAGAACAGCCAACCCAGTAGAGCAGGTCATAATGTTCTCCTTCCTTAGCAAACGGAACGTCAAGGCCTTCGGCCCATTTGAATCTTTCATCCGGATCCAGTCCCCATGGATTGCCGACGCTGGAAATATTCTGAAGAGTCTTGGCAACGCCCGGAGCAAAATGACCTTCTTCCATTGCAATGGAACGTCTCATTTGCATAATTGCACCGCCGATTTCAATCCTTGAAGGACATTGTTCAACACATGCCCCGCAAGTTGTACAGGCCAATAAAGCATCCTTAGAAACGGCGTTTCCAATAAGTGGTTCATCGATTGTCTTGTAATCCCCGTGCATTGTCTTTTTAAGCGAAAGTATTATTTCGCGGGGATCCAAAGGTCCGCCGGCACGGTTGACGGGACAAACCGCCGTGCAGCGTCCGCATTCGGTACAAGCATCAAAATTCAAACGGAATTGCCAATTAAATTGATTGAATTTGGAAATTCCGAAGCTTTCTTGTTCTTCAATTTCGGCAATTCTTGGAATATTGCCTCTCGGCTTTGTTTTTTGCCAATAAATACTCGTCGGAGACTTGTACATATGAGCAAAATAGGTGCTTGGAATCAAGGCAACAAAAATCAAAGCGATAATGCCGTGGAAGAGCCAAAGAATGAAATGCTGCGAATGCAGCTGTTCTTGGCTCATGCCGGAATAAAAGACGGTAGCTAGGAAGTTCCCGATAGGAGAATAAACCGCATATTCAGGTTTTTCAGCAGCCAAACGGAGAGCCTCTACAATGTATCCGGTGATGATAATAAGAGCCAAAGATCCTAAGATCATCAGAAAACGGCCGGACTTTTCAAATTGTTTGCCGCCTTTAACAAAACGGCGGTAGAAGGCCATTCCGAGACCAATCAGACAGACCACACCGGCAATATCAAGAACAAACTTGTAGAAATAGTAAGTTCCTCCGGCTAGGAACTGCTGACCGAATATTAATTTTCCGATATCCCAGTCTAAAACTGCAATGACAGTACCGAAGAATAAAAAGACAAAACCCCAGAAAATCCAGAAATGAAGCCAGCTTCCGAGAGGTTTGCGGGTAATTCTCTTTTGTCTCAGAGCTTCGGTTTTGATAAAACCCCAACGTCTCTTAGTTTCTGGATCCACGGCAAACGGCTTGCCTGCTTTCCATAAAAGATAAGATTTATAGATGCCGAGCCCGCAGATGACGCAGGCGGTCAGACCAAGAACATAAATGGCGATAATGGCCCATACGGGAATATTCCAAAATCCAGGGCGGGTTACGATATCCATGACTTTTTCCGGATTAAAGTTTAATGTAAGTCAGTTTATTATTAATTTTGATGCCGGACTGAAAAAGTTCCGGTTTTTCTATTGACATGTAAATAGGTTCAAAGCTGATTTCCGGCGCAACGGATGCTTTTCTAGCCAAAGAAATGTGAGGCCGAAGAGGTTTGTCATCAAAAGAGAAACCATTTTGACGAAGAAGTCTTCTAACTTTTTCACCCAAGGCTTCGATAGCAGGAGAGAAAGGGCCGGCGGCATAAACGATCTTATGGGTTGAGAATGCACCAAGCCGGTTAATTTCCCAGAAACTCTCAGCTTCCCACTTAAAAGAAAGAAGATCTTTAATTTCATTGACCCTTGTGGTGTCTGTTTCACCGATATAAGCCAAAGTAATATGGTAGTTAAACGGTGAAATCAGACGAGCCTTAGGATTTACCTCGGTAATCTCCTCTCCGAACTTAGCCAGCCTTTCCTGAACCTCTATGGGGCAGGGGATGGCGATGAAGGTTCGGATACTGGGCATGATGTTTGATGGTTGGCTCTCCATTGAGCAATTGCCTGAACGCAATCGGCCACTAACTCCGGACCTTCAAAAATAAAGCCGGTGTAGAGCTGAACAATTGAAGCTCCCGCTTCCATTTTTTCAACGGCATCTGAGGCGCTCATTACGCCGCCGCTGGCAATAATCGGAAGAGTTCCTCTCAAATGCTCGGATGCCAGACGCGTTACTTCGGTGGATCTTTCCATTAGAGGACGACCGGACAAGCCTCCCGGTTCTTTTTCCAGCGGATGACCAAGGATGGCTTCTCTGGAAATAGTGGTGTTGGTACAGATAACGCCGTCCATTCCATTTTCAACAATCACATCCAAAGCTTTTTTAATCCCGTCGTCAGAAAGATCCGGTGCGAGTTTTACAGCGATAGGGACGTAGTGATCTTTATTAGCTGCCTTTAGCTCTTTTCTCTTCGCTGCAATAGCAGCTAAAAGCTTATTCAGCTCTTCCTCAGCCTGTAAATCTCGTAAATTAGGAGTATTCGGAGAGGAAATATTGATAGCAATGTAATCACCTGACATATAGAGGCGATCCATACACTTCATGTAATCGTCGATAGCTAAGTCGTTAGGAGTTACTTTGTTTTTGCCGATATTGACGCCTAAAATTCCGCCGCGGTTACGGAAAGCGCGGGCGCTCTGCAGGTTCTTTGCAACCTGAATGGCGCCGACGTTATTAAATCCCATTCTGTTAAGAATGGCATCGTCCTCGACAAGACGGAAGCATCTTGGTTTCGGATTTCCGGGTTGGCCTTTCGGTGTTACGGTACCAATCTCAACGCTTCCGAATCCCAAGGCTCCGAAAGCTGTCACATGTTCCCCGTCTTTATCCATACCGGCGGCAAGTCCAACACAGTTAGGAAATCTTATTCCCATGACATTAATAGGATCTTCCCGAACCGGACGGGTTACGAGCTTGTGAACTCCAAGCTGTGTAATCCAGTCCAGATTGGACATAATAATGTGGTGCGCTTGTTCAGGAGTAAATCTGAAAAGGGCTGTCTTCGCCAGTTTATAGAGGGAGTTCATAATCTTCCTTTTCCTGATTTAAATAACTATCGTTGCAATCTTGAAACTCTTTCCATTGTTCCTGTACAAAAACTTCCAAGGGCTGGAATTTTGTTTTGTAACTCATGTTAGGAACATCATCAATCCAAAACCCTAAGTATAAATAGGGCAAGCCTCTCTTTTTCGTTTCTTCGATTTGACGAAGAATGGCATAGGTGCCGGGTGACCGTTTCATCTCAGCCGGATCATAAAAGGTATAAACCGCCGAGAATCCGTCCGAGAAGATATCCGTAATGGAAACCATCACTAGTTTTCCTGATTTGTCTCGGTATTCAAAAAACTCAGTTTCTCCGACGGTATTTACATAATATTTCTGAAAATCGTCTTTCGTCGTTTCTTCCTCTTCTTCGTCACTCTTGTGGCGTACGGAAAGATAAGTTTTTAAAAGTTGGAGATATTCAGCCGTATTCGCCGGTGCTGTAACCGTCATGGAAAGATCTGCGTTTTTCTTAAGACACTTATTAAATGTCCGGTTTAGTTTAAAGTCATCAACTCTAAGCCTAACAGATATACATTTGTCGCAGCCAGGACAATGCGGGCGATAAAGATTTACACCGCTTCTTCGGAATCCGAAAGAAGAAAGAAGAGTAGCGCATTGTTTGCCGATTCTTGTACCAGAGGAAGGAATAGCAACGAGAAGGCATTCCGTTCTGCATTTGTCATAGCTGCAGGTAAATTCCCCGGTCGACCCAAGCCACTCGGGAGCAAGACATTCAGGGAGATCTTCATTTTCTTTAGTGAGATCGCTCATAGCACCTTCTCCAAAAGATCGTTTAATGGAACACCGCGATAAGCATCCCAATTGACGGGCGGCAAAGAGCAATATTCTTTGAGATGCTGCTTAAATTCTGAAAGAGGAACCAGGAAGGCTCCCAGACTTTTTAAATGCGAGGTTTCCTGCTGACAATCAATCCAAGGAATATCTTCCTTCATACAAATACTCACTAAAAGAGAAAGAGCAATTTTGGAAAGATCGCTTTCTTTAGAGAACATTGACTCCCCGTAGAACATTCTCCCGAGACTAACCCCGTAAAGTCCGCCCAATAGTTCTTGATTAATCAGTACTTCCACGGAATGAACCAAATTTCGCTCGGCAAGAGCCAAATAGCTTTGTAGGATTTCTTCCGTGATCCAAGTCCCGTCCTGACCTTTTCTTGGCTGAGCACAAGATTCAATAACCTTTTTTGTGCACGAATCAAGCCTCAAAACAATTTCTTTATCTTCATATTTAAATTGAAGGGCTCTCTTGAGTCTTTTCCGTAGAGAATGGCTGACTTTAAAGTTTTTAGTTTGTAAAACCATTCTAGGGTCTGTCATCCACCAGAACACAGGCTGCCCTTCCTCATACCAAGGAAAAATCCCTTGGGAGTATGCGATTGGCAGTCTTTCCCACTCCAGATGGCGCGTTACGCAAACGATTTCATCCGGCAACCCGAAACCCAATGGAAGTTCAGGAAAAGCTTCTCCGGGCGCAAAAGTAAAAAGATTTGTTCGGTCGAATTTCATCTATTCTTTTCCGGGTTTTTCTTTGATTTCGTAATGAAATCCTATGGAGCCTTTCTTGAGATCTGAAAAGTAACATCTCAAAGCTCTTTTGACGGAATTAAAGGCAATCTTGTCCCAGGGAATTTCTTCTTCTGAAAAGAATCTTTGTTCTAAAGTTTCCGGTCCGGGTTTGCAGTCAGGATTAACTACGTCCCCAATGAAATAAATATGTGTGCCCGAAGCAAACGGGACATCTAAGAGCATGAAAGGGCAGACATTTTTTAATTCTGCTCCCGCTTCTTCTTTGGTTTCACGGAGAGCTCCGGCCATCGTGCCTTCCTTCATTTCCTGGTGACCGGCAGGCAGATTCCATTTCCCGAAACAAGGATCAATTGCCCGGCGGCATAAAAGGACTTTTCCGTTATAGACAGGCACGGTGCCAACGATATTATGAGGATTTTCATAATGAATTTGGCCGCACTTGGTACAGACGTGTCTCTCCCTCGTGTCGCCTTCTGGAATTTTGATTTCCAGAAGAGCACCGCAGGCGGAACAAAACTTTAATTCAGATTCTTCACTCATCTTTTGAAGGCCTTACTCTCCCAATGCAACCGGATTAGTCTTAAATAGCAACTCGATAACATCATATAAGTTTTTAGCCAAATTACGAGAGATTGCGTTGTCATTCATGATCGAAGTAGCAACAGAATCTGAAATACAGTGGTTTCGAATTAAGGTATCCAAAGAGCTTGAAGAAACAACATCAAATTTTTCGCTGTTATCTAAAATTTCACGCTGAATCTGATCAATTTCTTCTATTGTCGTAGCCTGAGTAATGGAGTGAACATTACGCAGTAGTCTCAGCAGATTTCTGCGCATAGCTGCATATTCCGCACGTATGTAGCCGTTGTTCGAGAAACCGAATTTATTGATATTGGTTTGAAGCTGACTGGCTTCTTTAACGGCCGAAGCCATGTAAAGGTTTGCGCGTCTGATATCCATAAAGATAGTATTTCTTTCCGGAGTCGAAGCCTCATAGCCGGCTCTTACGGCAAATTCGATAATGCTGGAGTACAAACCTTTAAATTCTTTGTGATATGCCGTGTCAAATTCAAAATCATTAGGCTGATTCCTCTGAGAAAGAACAGTAGGGATTTCTTCTTGAGACTGGACATCTTCAGGCTGGAAACTAATCACCTTAGCGATTAAACCCAGCGTACTTTCTAAGAGACGAATACTTTCTAATGTCAAAGACTGAAGAGCACTGTCACTGAACTGCAAGACCTCATCACTGAGGAACATCGGTTTGACTTCATCATCTTTACTCTCTGAGGGCTTAACATACTTGTTAAGAAAGTTTTCCATCTGAGAAATGAAGGGATAAAGGACGATGACGCCTATCACGTTGAACAGTGTTGTGAACATTGCGAGTTTTAAGACGTAATCGTTCTCGGCGATACCTACCCAAGCACAAAGATAGTCCACAGCTATTAAATACAGCTTGAAGAACACAATAGCCATTAAAGCGGCAAAACAGTTAAAAAAGACATGGGTTACCGTAATCTTCTTTCCTTCAATATTGGAATTGATGGAGCCGATTACGGCCATAATGGTAGATCCAACGTTTGCCCCGATGGCCACACCAATAGCATTTTCATAAGATACTTGTCCGACGGCTAAGGCAGCTAACGCTAAAGTTAAGGTCGCATGGGAAGACTGAGTAATAACGGTTACTCCGAAGCCAATCAAGGTATAGAGAAGAAGACCGGCCAGACCCTCCATCTGGAATTGAGAGATATCAAAGGTGTCTTTGAAATTCTCAAAACCTTCTTTCATGTAAGAAATGCCGAGGAAAAGAAGGCCGAGAGATAAGAGAAAAAGGCCAAATCCTTTAATTTTCTTGTTCTTACTGATAAAAAATCCCAAGCCGAAGATAATCAAGGGCATGGCATATAAAGAAATCTTCGTTTTTAAACCGAAGTAGCCGACAAGCCAAGCAGAACCTGCGGTAGATAAATTGATGCCGTAGACCATGGCAATGCCGGACTGTAAGGCCATTAATCCCGCACTCAAGAAAGAAATCGCTATAACCGTAGCCAGCCCGCTGGACTGTACCAAAGAACTGACTGTAAAACCGAATAAGAACGACTTGTAATTCGTATTAGCAACTTTGTCTAAGAAAACATCCAAAACACCGCCGGAAAGGATCTTGAAACTTTCCTGCAGAAGCATCATGGCAAACAAAAATAGACAGACTCCCGCACATAAAGTTAAAAGGCTGACGTTTTGGATAAGAACAATAAGAAGTCCGACACAAACGAAAAATCCGAAAAGAGGCTTCCCATAGGCCAAGAATGTCTTATTAAATTGTTTATGGAGTGAGGCTAATGACATGTAACTACTCGTTTTTATTTTATTTATCAATTAGTAAGCGATGGATTATATAGTGATTACTTATGCTTATAGCATTATTAATCTAGGAGAAAAGAGGCAAAAGATTCTGGCGACCTCTAAGAAAGGCATCTCAAAAAGAAACAGGTAGGAGGAGGGTGATTTGATTAGATAAAATAAAACTGAACGGCTCTCGCGGTTCAGTGACGTACATTTGCTATTTAAATTGGTAGCGGGGGCAGGATTTGAACCTACGACCTTCGGGTTATGAGCCCGACGAGCTACCAGACTGCTCCACCCCGCAGCAAATGTCGAGTGCTTGTCTTAAGCTGGTGCGAATATTAGCACCGTTTTTTTAAGCTTGCAAGTTATAACTACAGAGACAAGACCAAAAGTGAGATTTTATCAGCTTTTAATTTAAAGTAACTTATTATTTTTTAAATAAATTTAAAAGAATTTTCAAATAATGTTAGGAAATGTTTATTTTTCTAGGCGCATCTTTAGCCCGCTCCACCGTTTAAGTGAACGGTTGTCTTTGATTGCCATAAATAAAGCTTTTTTCTGACCTACCACCACAACAAGTTTCTTTCCTCGCGTTACTCCCGTATAGACAAGGTTGCGTTTAAGCATCATAAATTGCTGAGTCGAGATCGGAATAATCACCACCGGATATTCACTTCCTTGGGATTTATGAATGGTCGTTGCATAACACAATACAAGTTCATCAAGTTCATCGAAGGAATAAATAACATCTCGACCGTCAAACGTCACTAGTACGGTTTCTTCTTCTTTGTCGATTCCATTGATAAAGCCGATATCCCCATTGAAAACATCCTTGTCGTAATTGTTCTCAATCTGCATAACTTTGTCATTCAGATCGAAAGTGATCCCGAATTTTGTGATGGCATTATCCGAAGAAGGATTAAGGGCAGATTGAAGAAGTTCGTTCATACTTCTTGCGCCGGTGAGACTTCGATTCATTGGGCACAAAACTTGAATATCCTTTATCGGATCGAAACCGAATGTTCTCGGCAGACGCAGCTGAACCAAAGAAACTATAGTGGAGACGATTTCTTCCGGCGTTTCTTTGGCAATGAAATAGAAATCTCCTTTTTGACCTTTTTGAGGAAGAGGCGGAAAGTACCCTTTATTAATTTGATGAGCTGCTCTAATAATCCATGAATCTGCTGCTTGTCGAAACACTTCAGTTAATTTGATTACCGTTATTTGTCCGCATTCAATTAAATCTGAAAGAAAGGTTCCGGGTCCAACTGAAGGAAGTTGGTTGACATCCCCGACAAAAATTACAGACGCGTGATCGGGCACGGCTTGAAGCAAACTGTTAGCTAAAGATAAATCAACCATGGAACATTCATCGATGACTAAAAGGTCACAGTCCAACGGCTTTTCCCGGTTCCTTTGAAATTTTCCCGTCTCCGGAGAGACTTCCAACAGCCGATGAATAGTCTTTGCCTCGCAGCCGGTAGTTTCGGACATCCTCTTGGCAGCTCGTCCGGTCGGTGCGCAGAGAATGATTTTTACCTTCTTGGCAGATAAAATTCGAAGAATAGAATTAACTAAAGTTGTTTTACCGACGCCGGGCCCTCCCGTGATGACCATTAGCTTTGAGTTAAGAGCTTTACCAGCCGCTTCTTTCTGACTCTCTGCAAGATTTATGTTGAGTTTTTTTTCTACCCAAGCAATGGCTTTATCCGGATCAATATTTGGCCAATTAACACAACTTTGATTAAGCCTTCTTATACTGGAGGCGATTCCAACTTCTGAATAAAAAAGGGAAGGGAGATAAAGACATTCTGATTCCGGATGATCATCAGATACCAAAGAATTCTCTTCAATTTCTTTTTCAATTGCATCGCAGATTGTTTGCTCAGGCATCTCCAGAAGTTCATTCGCCATCTTAATTAGCTCATCTTTGGGAAGGCACGCATGACCGAGATTAGAAGAAGCTTCTGAAAGAACGTAAGAAATGCCGGCCCTTGCTCTCAAAATCGAATCTTTTGGAATCCCCATATTCAAAGCAATCGTATCGGCAGAGCGAAAACCTATTCCTTTGATATCTTTTGCCAAGATATAAGGGTTTTGAGTAATGATGGATACGGCATTTTCACCGTATTTTTTAAAAATTCTGACGGATTTCGCCGTAGAGACTTTATGGCTGTGCAGAAAAATCATAATGTTGCGTATGATTTTCTGATCAGCCCACCCTGACACTATTGCTTTGAATCTCTTAGGCCCGATTCCTTCAACTTCTTTTAACCGCTCTGGATTCTGTTCGATAATGTCAAAAACTTTTTCTCCGAACTGCTTTACTAATCTAGAGGCGTAGGTTGGTCCGATTCCTTTCACCATTCCTGAACCGAGATACTTTTCAATGCCTTGTTTGGTAGCAGGGGGATAAACATTGAGAAACACAGATTGAAACTGTCTTCCGTATTCCCGGTTATAAATCCAGTCCCCGGAGCATGAAACGAATTCACCGGGTGAAACTGCCGGAGTGTGACCAACAACGGTCGCTAGTTCTCTTTCACCTTTAACTTTGATTTTGATTACGCAGTAGCCAGATTCTTCGCTATGAAAAGTAACTCTTTCTACTAAGCCTGTTAGTTTTTGCAAGCCAGCCTCTGAGTTGTGGATTGGTTTAGAGGAGGAAGAAAAAGTCATAAGTTTTGCAGAAGGCTGAGTTAGGTAGTGGAAGAGGTATTTTACGCAAAAAAGGATTTCTACTTGTGGCTCAAAAGGTTGCTTTAGAGGAATGAATGTTCCTAAAGAAACTTCTCGACCCAAAACAGTATTCATCCTTTTGTAGGAGAAGTCACAAATTCAAAAATATTTACACCTTTAGGCAAAGACGTTGTGCTCTCGATTCACTTGTTTTTCGTCAATTGAAAACAAAGAAAAATGCAGGCACGAGCGAAACGAAGTCCTTGCAATTCGTTTAAACTCGCCTCCTTTTTTTTGTTCCGCCTAACTTAACTTAGGTAGAATCCCGAAATTCAAGAATTAATTTATAAGCTAAAAGGAACTGACATAAATGCCGCTGAATCTGGATCTCTCAAGAGATGAGCTGATAAAGGGAATATCCTATAAGAGACTTAAGGAAAGCTATATGCGTGACGAAGAGGTCAGCCCTCAGGAAAGATTCGCTTATGTTTCCGAGGCCTTCGCATCTAATCCTGCTCATGCCCAGAGAATCTACGATTACGCTTCTAAACATTGGCTTTCTTTTTCCACACCAATCCTGTCATTCGGCAGAAGTAAAAAAGGGCTTCCAATCAGCTGTTTTGAGGTTTACATGCCGGATACTGCAGAGGGTCTTGTAAACACGCTTTCTGAAGTTAACTGGCTTTCAATGCTCGGTGGCGGAGTGGGTATCCATATTGATATTAGAAGTGCCGACGATAAGTCGGTCGGTGTAATGCCTCATTTGAAAATTTATGACGCAGCATGTTTGGCTTACCGTCAGGGCAGAACACGCAGAGGTTCTTATGCAGCTTTCCTTTCTATGGATCATCCCGACATCGTTCAATTCTTAGAAATGAGAAAGCCGACGGGCGACCAAAATATCAGAACATTAAATCTGCACCATGGAGTCTGTATTTCCGACAAATTCATGCGCTTGATTGAAAAGAGTATGGAGGATCCGGATGCCGATGATTCTTGGGAATTAAAAGATCCTAACAGTCAAAGAGTAGTTGAAGTCGTGTCCGCAAGAGATTTATGGCAGCGACTTCTTGAATTGAGGATGCAAACCGGGGAACCGTACATCGTGTTTATCGATGCCGCAAACCGTGCGCTTCCGACTTGGCTTGCAGATAAAAACTTGAAGATTCATGGCTCTAATCTCTGTACGGAAATCTTTTTGCCGACTAATGAGAAGAGAACGGCTGTTTGCTGTTTGAGCTCTTTGAATATCGAGTATTACGACGAGTGGGCAAAAAATGAACAATTTATCCCTGATGTAATGGAATTTTTGGATAATGTTCTTCAATATTTCATTGATCATGCTCCCGATCACATTGAACGAGCCAGGTATTCGGCTCTTAGAGAAAGATCAATTGGCATCGGAGCTCTAGGTTTTCATGCTTACCTTCAGTCCAAAAAGATTCCTCTTGAATCTGTTTTGGCTAAAGTTATCAATAACAAAGTATTTAGCCATATTCATAATGAATGCGAGAAAGGAGACAAGATTCTCTGCGAACTCAGAGGGGCTTGTCCGGATGCAAAAGATGCAGGAATTGAAAGAAGATTTTCTCACTGGATGGCTGTTGCCCCGAATGCTAGCTCAAGTTTGATTATGCAGGCTACATCTCCTTCTATTGAACCGATGAGAGCCAACATTTATCGTCAGGACACTCTTTCAGGTGCTCACATTATTAAGAATAGAATGCTGGAAAGAGTCCTGGATGAATACGGTTTGAATACTGAAGAAGTATGGAGCAACATCATCAACCATGACGGCTCGGTTCAGCATCTTGAAGCACTTCCTCAGGAAATCCGGGACGTATTTAAAACTGCTCAAGAGATCGACCAAAGATGGTTGATTGACCTTGCGGCTGATCGTCAGAATTACATCGATCAAGGACAATCTTTAAATTTATTCTTTCCTGCTGACGTTTCCATTGCATATTTGCATGCCTGCCATTATTTGGCATGGAAAAACGGCTTGAAGAGTTTGTACTACTGCAGAAGCGACAAACTCCGTAAAGCAGATAAAGTCGGAGAAAAGATCGAACGCCGCCGTTTAGAAGAAGAAATTGACATGAAGACTCTTATGAATGATTCTTTCTGTTTAGCTTGTGAAGGATAAGAGATAAGAAATGACAACAAAAACAAGTACTCTCACAAATTCAAGAAATTTTTATAAGCCGTTTTCTTATCCTTGGGCTTATGACGCTTTCGTTGCCAGTGAACAAATGCACTGGCTCTGGACAGAAGTGCCAATGATTGAAGATGTAAAAGATTGGAAAAACGTTTTGACAGAGGATGAAAAGGACTTTCTGACAAAAGTTTTTCGCTTTTTTACCCAAGGTGATATCGACGTCAGCTCTGCCTACGTTAAAACTTACCTTCCATTCTTCCCATGCCCGGAAATCCGTATGATGCTTTCAAGCTTCGCTGCTAGAGAGGCCGTGCATATTGCCGCATATTCTCATTTGATCGAAACCATCGGCATGCCGGAGACGGTTTACAACGAATTCTTGGAATACGAAGCCATGGCAGACAAACATGACTTTTTCCACGGGCTCGCCGACAACGAAGATGAGAATATTGCGGTAAAAATGGCGGCTTTTTCGGCCTTTACTGAAGGTATGCAGCTCTTTTCCAGCTTTGTGATGCTGTTGAATTTCACACGAAACGGAACCATGAGGGGAATGGGGCAGATTATCGCTTGGTCAATTAATGACGAAACCCTTCATACTGAAAGCATGATCCGTCTCTTTAGAGAGTATCTCATTGAGGAACCCCATCTCTGGAATGATCGTTTAAAGCGCAGAATTTATGAAATCGCTGAAAAAATGGTCGAACTGGAAGACAGATTTATTGACTTGGCTTTTGACGTCAATGATATGTCTAAGCAGAACTTAACTCCTCAAGAAGTTAAGGGATACATCCGTTATATTGCTGATAGAAGGCTAACAGCCATGGGGATGAAAGCGATTTTTGCTCACCCGCATAATCCGCTTCCTTGGGTAGATGCCATGTTAGGTGTGACCCACACGAATTTCTTTGAAAACCGAGTTGTCGACTATGCTAAGGGTGCTTTGACAGGTTCCTGGGGAGATGTTTGGGGAGCTTCTAGAAAATAACCGAAAAGACCAATAAGAGAAGAGACTGCTAAAACGGCAGTCTTTTTTTTCACTTTTTTACATTCGTTGTAAAGGATTGAAAAAACGCACAATTTATCTATTTTAGTCCTTTTATCATAAAAAATTTTCATCAAGAGGTTTGACAAGCTCAAAAAAGGTATTTATAGTTCGCACCTCGTTGTTGATGACGAACACGAAATCAGCGACGCAAGTTCTTTAAAAATTTATCGACGAACCGATAAGAGCGGGCACTTAAGTTTAAGAGCGAAAGCAAAGAGATTAAATTTAAGAAGCTCGCTTTGTGAGGCAAACGGAGTAGGAAATACTCCGTCAAAACCGAAACGAAGAGTAAGAGCGACAACAGAGATTAAACAAAAGAGTTTGATCCTGGCTCAGATTGAACGCTGGCGGAACGCTTTACACATGCAAGTCGAACGGTAACGAGGAGGAAAGCTTGCTTTCCTCTGTCGACGAGTGGCGAACGGGTGAGTAAGACATCGGAACGTATCCGCTCGTGGGGGACAACTTCCCGAAAGGGGAGCTAATAC